>ENA-ORXT01000032-ORXT01000032.1-marine-metagenome-genome-assembly--contig:-NODE-32-length-190296-cov-8.533159_pt1 | contig 190296 bp, 177 predicted proteins | sample MGYA00237868_ERZ511482 | MGnify/ENA metagenome assembly ERZ511482
TGCTACTTGCTACTTGCTACTTGCTACTTGCTACTTGCTACTTGCTACTTGCTACTTGCTACTTGCTACTTGCTACTTGCTACTCGTCACTACCTTCTTCCAATTCAAGTTTTTCAGCTTTGAATTGGTGATACGAATCTGTTATCGTATGCCACGAGGCTTTGGACTCCGTGTAAATATGGTATTTATTTTCGCACGTAAAGTCGGTTTCGATCGTGCCCATGCGGATACGTTTGATGTCTGGTAGACTTTTTCTCGCGCTATACACAGGACTGCCACAGTTGTCGCAGAAAGCTCGAACTTTATCATTAGATGTTTCAAATTCTTTTACAAACTCGGCACCTTTAAAGGTGAGCTTGCTGTCGTCTAATGGGCTATTTGTTGCAAACGCGCCACCTTGTACTTTTCGGCACTGGGAGCAGTGACATAACGCAATTTCTTCAATTGCCCCATCATAGGTATAGCGAACCTTGCCACATAGACAGCTGCCTTTGATCATGACGCTACTCCAGTATTATTGCCAAGCATCATGTGATGATCGATGCCATTTATTTTATCTTCTAGCCTATGGTTAACGTAGAGCACAGAAGTATTTGAGTCGGTACATATTTTTTCTATTAACGCCAAAACTAATTGCCTGTTCAAATCATCAAGACCCAAACAAGGCTCGTCAAGAATGAGCAGAGGCGGGTGCTTGACCATTGCGCGAGCGATGAGTACTAGTCTTTGGTCGCCAAAAGAAAGTTGGTTGAATGGCCTGTTACCATGCTCTTGTAGCCTTAGTAGCGCCAACCAGTCATCAGCAATGCGCTTTTGTTCGTCACTGTATTGTTGGTAGATCCCAATGCTGTCGTAAAAGCCAGAAATTATCGCGTTGCGTACGCTTACGCTAACTTTATATTCCCACTGAAGTGCGCTTGATACATATCCAATATGTTGTTTGATTTCCCAAATGCTCTCACCCTGACCCCGTTGCATACCGAAAACTTGGATGTCATTCACATAGCATTGAGGGTGGTCGCCCGTTATTAAGTTTAACAAACATGTTTTACCGCTGCCGTTAGGCCCACTTACTTGCCAATGTTCACCTGGGTTAATTGTCCAATTTAATTCGTTAAAAATGACCGTGTCGCCGTAGGCAATACGTGCGTTTTCTATTTTTACCAGTGGTGCTTGTTGGTCAAATTCTGCGGTCCGTGTAGCACTATCTATGGAGGGTATAGTTAAATTGCTCGTTTTTAGGTGCAACAATTTTCGCAGCTCTTGCACGGCCGTATCATCTGTGCGAGAGATAGTGTGTGAAAGTTGCCCCTCCTCGGTGTAGGCAATGTGAGTAATGAAATCAGGAATTTCGTCAAACCGGTTGAGAACCATAACGATAGGCGTAGTAGTGCTGTATTCTGACAATAGAGTACGAAGAAGATTATCTGAATGGTTGTCTAAGCCTTCAAAAGGTTCGTCAAGAATGAGCAGTTCAGCTTTGCTGGTTAGCGCTTTTATGAGTAGTACTTTTCGAGTTTCACCGGTCGAGAGTTTGCGAAAACCACGACTGAGCAATTCATTAAATTTGAACGCCTTAATTAATCGGGCCTGTTCTGGCTTATCTTGACACCCTTCATCAAGCATTTCCTGAACACTGGTACCCTCTGTAATGATGTCTAGAATATCCGCGTCATCCTTTCGACGTTCAGCTTCAATGAGTTCAGATTGAGCTTCAAAAGACACTACCGCTATCCTGCTAGGCAAGCCGGTAATAAACCCTGTTTCTATTTCGCCGACACCGCATAAACTCGCTGCTAGTGCTGATTTCCCCGACCCGTTTGGCCCAGTGATGACCCAGTGCTGTGAGTCGTTGAGTTTCCACTTTACAATTTTAAGGAGAAAATGATCATTAAAATTAACAGTCAAATTCTCTAGGCTCGCGTGGTACATGTATGACGATTATTTGGTGTTGGTTAGTCGGGCGATCAGGACTGTGGGTACGAGTTCGCTGCGCAATGCCAGAACGCATTAAGTAATGGGTCACCCAGACGCTCTTCGTGTGCACATAACCCAAGTTCAAAGGGTGTTAAATCTTGCATATACGGTAAAATGCGAATGGTATCGCGAATGGGGCTGTGTTCAATGACCAAGGCTGGAACCACCGCGATGCCAAAGCCTAAACTTACCATGGACACGACGGCTTCATGGCCTGCAACTTGTGCATAAATTTTTGGTTCGCATTTAAGTTCCTTCATTCGCGCTAGAAATCGGGTGCGAGCAAGGCCTCTTTCTGCCAGCACAACCGGTAGCGTACTCCAGTTGGGTTCTTTGCCATTCGTTTGTAGGTGGTCCAACGTTTTTGATAATGTGCTGGGTATCGTTGGACCAATTAAACACAGTGGCGTGCGCCTCAATGGAAGGCAAGATAGCTTCTTCGGTAATTTATCTGGGACTGCAATGATCGCTGAATCTTCCAACCCATCTACTACACGATCCATCGCTTCTGCCTGATCTCCTGTACGAAGCTTAATTTCTATACCTGGGTGCTCGTCGCGCATTGTTGGAAGTATCTGGCTGAGCATACTATAGCTGGCTGTCACTGAGCCGAACACGCTAACCTCGCCAGTAAGGGTTTTATTCGAGGCGTCTAAGTCGGCTCTTATTTGCTGCCAATTATCAACAGCTTTTCTCGCGTAGGCTAAGAAGTGTCTCCCGGCAGGAGTAAGCTGCACGTGTCGATTATCACGCTCAACGAGTACTTGTCCAACATGGGCTTCGAGCCGTTGCAAGTGTCGACTAACCGCCGATGGGCTTAGGTCGCATTGACTTGCTGTTCGGCCGAAATGCAGAGTTTGAGCAAGGCTTAGAAAGACTTTATACGCGCGAATGTCCACTGTGTTTAATAGGATTCACTAGAAATATCGATATTCGTTGCCTAAATCGCAACACTGTAAGAGGTGTTATACCACTAATTGCAACGAGAAGTGGCCATGATTAAGCGCTCAGTCGCTTCAATAAGTTAGTTGATAAAAGTTGTACATCTCATGGAGTGGTTAGTTGTTTCGGTCTTTTTTAGTAGTCGCAAAAGGTGTGGCTGGTCGCTGCAAGTGGGATGTTTATTGGGAAGTTGGCTAGTTGCAACCGGTTGCATTTACAGTTTCTGTGGGTGAAACGGTCAATCAACATTTTTGTTTTTAGCCGTAAAGTAGCGTGGTCTGGCAGTACGCAAGAGCAACCAAAGCTCACTTGGGATTTAGACGCTAGCGATGAAGCGAGCTAGGTGGGTTGACTAATGGGATGTCGCTAAGGCACTAAGGCATCGACAAGTCAAAGACTAGTTCTTTAAAATTGGTCTAAGCGTACCGCGTTCAATAATATGGCAGGCGAACAACCGAGCCTCTACAGCCCGAGTTGGCTCGTTCAACAGTGACATAATTAAGTCGACAGAGGACGCTATAATATCTTTGATGGGCTGGCGGATAGTCGTCAGATTAATATTCTCCCACCCGGCCATCTCCATATCGTTAAGACCGATCAAACCAATGTCTTTGGGAACTGTCAAACCCGCCGACTGAACGGCTGATAAAGCGCCTATCGATAAAACGTCATCGCCACAAAAATAAGCTTGCGCCGGGTTTTCGCGCAACTGCGCAAGCATGGCCGTTCTTCCGGCATTAAAGGCATAGTCTGCAGCGAAGCTATGCCTCGCCTTAATCTGATCATGCTTTGACAGGGCTTCGAGGAATCCAGATAATCGATCTTGAGTTGATGTAGCGGATGCTGGCCCACCAAGAAAGGCTACATCCGTATAACCTCGCTGCACCAGTGTATTTGCCGCCATACGTCCACATTGGACATTGTCTATACCGGCAATGCACACTTCGGGTGACTGGTTGGCACGAGCGAATGAATGCACCACTGGCATGCCAGCGTCATGAAAAGCTTCAGCGAAGCTGGGAGGCAGAGTGGAGGAGGCTACGATAACGGCATCAACAGAATACTGTTGCAGCATGTTTAACGTATTGTTGGGATCAGTTTCATCAGACAAATTGACTAACAACGGCCGCAGGCCTCTGTCTTGTAGAGATCGTGTAAACAGATCAAACACTTCAAGGAAAACTGGATTGTGGAAGTTGTTGGACACCAAGCCAATTAATTTGGTTCGACCCGTGGTTAAACTCGATGCTAGTGCATTAGGCTGATAACCGAGCTCGCGTGCGACCGCGTGGACTTTCTTTCGTGTTTTGGCAGAGACTGAAGCACCGTCGGTAAATGAGCGTGATACTGCTGAGCGCGATACCCCAGCTCGTTCGGCCACCTCTTTTAGCGTCACACTTTTGCTCACAATCGTCATGCCCTGATGGTTGGTTTGTGGAACCACTTTAGCTCGACAACACCGAAAAGTGGAAATAATGAATGCAACCGGTTGCATTAAAATTTCGGTTATGTTCTCCTAGTCACATTCAGGATATCCTGAACAGTGTTGCACCCAGCCCTCATGGGCATCCGGTTAAAAAAACGTGTGCCGGACACGACATTATTCTTGGAGAGTATCGAATGAAAACCAAAACGTTAATTGCCGCTGGTATCGCAGCGTTGCTAGCAGGCCCAGTGTCGGCAGAAACCATCGGTGTTTCAATTGCAAACTTCGACGACAACGGTCTTACCATCATGCGAAATGGCATGACGGCACATCTTGAAACGCTTGAGGGCGTTGATCTACAGATGGAAGATGCGCAGGAAGATGTTGCAAAGCAGCTTGACCAAATTAATAACTTCGTCGCCTCTGGTGTTGATGCAATCATTGTGAATGCTGTTGATACAGATGCTACTGAAGCGATGTCAAACGCTGCTAAGGCTGCGGGTATTCCATTGGTTTACGTCAACCGCCAGCCAGGTAACATGGCAACACTTCCAGACGGTCAAGCGTTTGTGGCATCTAACGAAGTTGAATCAGGCACATTGGCCGCTTTTCGCATGTGCCAAGATTTACGCGCGGCAGGTAAGTCAGGTGGCGCGTCTGCTTACATGCTAATGGGTCGTCTTTCAAACCAAGCCGCTGTTCAGCGTTCTAAAGATTTCCATGATGTGATTGGCATGGATATGTGTAATTTCATCACACTCATTGACGAGCAAACGGCAAATTGGTCACGTGACGAAGCGCAAGACATGATGTCTAACTGGATTGCTTCTGGCGAGCCATTTGATGCTGTTTTCGGTAACAACGACGAAATGGCTATTGGTGCCATTCAAGCAATGAAGGCATCTGGTATCGATATGGATGACGTTGTGGTCGGTGGTGTTGATGCAACACCTGACGCATTGGTTTCTATGCAAGCTGGTGAAATGGATGTGACTGTATTCCAAGATCTAGCGGGTCAAGGCGCTGGTTCTATCGATACTGCTGTCAAGCTGGCCAAGGGTGAAAAAGTAGATAAAACTGTTTTCATTCCTTTCAAGCTCGTGACTCCTGAAAACGTTAAAGACTTCATGTAAGTCAAAACCAACGCTGTTTCAAAGTTGGTTTTATGGGCGGGCACTGCGATCGTAGCGCCCGCTTCTTTTGTACTGATAAGATACACGTCAGTGATTATCTGAGCGCTAAGCTGAGGTAGGGGATTGCCATTAATGGCTGAAATGAATCAAGGTACCGGCGGTCTCGAGTTTGATAAAAAAAAACGCGCCTGGCCAAACGAACTAAACATTTTTATCGCGTTGATTTTGATCATCGGGATTTTCGAAATACTGGGGCAATTGTTGCCTTATATGAACGACCAGAGTTTCTTGTTTGACACTCGTGATCGTTTTGATTCCGTGTTTAATGAGGCGCGATTGCGCATCATCATTCTGCAAGTTTCCATCATCGGTATTATCGCTCTGGGAGTAACACAGGTTATTATCTCTGGTGGTATAGATCTTTCGTCAGGTCCGTTGGTCGGTGCGACTGCCATGATAGTGATGTCATTTGCGCAAACTGAATTGGTTAATGGTGGGCCTAACCCGAAAGCTGTGTTTGGTGCGTGGGCGTTCGACCTACCGTTGTTAATACCCATTATCGTCGGCCTTGCGTTCGGGGCTTTCATTGGTTTCATTAACGGCAGCCTTATCTCATACACAAGAATTCCGCCGTTCATTGCAACACTCGGTATGTTTCTGATATGTCGTGGCATCGCACAGGCATGGACTCGTGGTAAGCCTGTGTCATTTCCAACTGAAAGTTATGCTGGGATGGGTAGCGGCATGATGCCGGTGTATTGGTTTCTCGGTCTTGCAGTACTGTTTCACTTTCTGCTGAAATACACGGTGTACGGCAAACATACTTATGCCATTGGCTCTAATGAAGAAGCCGCGCGCATGTCTGGTATTAATGTCCAGAAACATAAAGTGATGGTTTACATGATTGCCTCAATGCTAGCTGCCTTCGCCGCAATCATTTTGAGTTCTAAGAACCTAACTGCTCAATCAGGTATGGGCATATTCTATGAGCTTTACGCGATTGCCATGGCGGTTATTGGTGGTGTGAGCCTCACGGGTGGTAGAGGGTCGATTGTCGGCACGGTACTCGGTGCCATGGTGTTCGGTGTTATTCAATCTGGTTTCACTTACATCAAGCTTGATGCCTACTATCAGCTTATGGCTATGGGGGCGATTATTATCGGGGCAGTTGTACTGGATAAGGTGCGCCAAGAACGCGCAGCGAAGCGTAGATAAGAGAGGCGACAATGACTGAGTTAACAAGCGAAGTAATTCTGGAGACCCGTGGCCTTACTAAGCACTATGGTGGAGTACACGCTTTAACTGATGCCGACTTTGTACTTCACAAAGGTGAGCATGTCGCGATCATGGGCGATAACGGTGCGGGTAAATCTACTTTCGTACGACAGATAACGGGGGTCGAGCAGCGCACTAGCGGCACGATTATTTTTGATGGCAAAGAGGTCAAGTTTGCTGGTCCAATTGATGCGCGTGAAGCTGGTATCGAAACCGTGTTCCAAACGTTGGCCTTGGCAGATGATTTGGACGTACCTGATAACCTTTTTCTGGGTCGAGAAATAACCAAGCTAAATTGGCTTGGCCCGTTTCGTCTTTTAGATTACAAAGCTATGCGCCAAGCCACCATCGAGGGCCTAGAACGCACGGCAGTTAAAATTCCCAACATACGCAACACCATTCAAAATATGTCTGGTGGTCAACGTCAATGTGTTGCCATTGCTAGAACAGCGACGTTCTCATCAAAGCTCACCATAATGGATGAACCCACAGCGGCTTTGGGTGTTCAGGAGACTGAGCAGGTAGAGAACATTATTCGCACATTGAAAGAGGCCGGCGAACCGCTTGTATTAATTAGTCACAACATGCGCCAGGTAATGGAACTTGTGGATCGCATCGTCGTATTTCGTCGCGGGCGCATTGTCGCAAATTTAAAGAAAGACGAAACCGATGGGCAGGATATCGTTGCGTACATCACTGGTGCTAAGACCGGTGCTGAGTACGAAGGGGCAGCTTGATTCGAATGATCTTTATTGCTGTTTTCGATATAAACAGTCAGTAGGTATGCGTAATGCGTTCAAGTAGCGTAGGCTATGCCTATTGGTTACGCACCGCGACTGCCATAATTTGAACACCCAGCATGCGCATTATTGATAAATCGTTCTGTTGACGCAGGGTACTTATGCAATAGTGTGGAAGGACGTATCGGACGCCTAACTAAATCTCCGCCGCAGTTTGGGCAGTTGTTCTGGAAATTATTTTCAGCACAGTCGTTACAAAAAGTGTATTCGAACGTACATATGCGTGCAGCACTGCTATCAGGTGCTAAATCCAATCCGCAGCATTCGCAATTGGGTTTCAATTTAAGCATCGTTTATTCCCGTTTTTTCCCACCTGTATTCAAGCTGTTTGGCGGTTCTTTGTGCTAATTCAATTCCTGCAAATCGCTCAACTAAATGCAGGGACATATCACAATACCAGAGCTCAATGCAGCGCCAGTAACTACAGAGCCTACATCAACCCATCGAACGTCTCGTGTTGCCCCGGCGGTAGTGGAGCCTTTTTCCAAAAGCTTTTCATTCAATAGGTCAATGTCCTCCCAATGAGTGGTGCATTTTTTGTTGACGAGCAAACCTGCTTCTGGCAGAAGAAACGAACCGGTACAGACACTAGCAACAACATTGTCAAATTTTTTGTTGTTGGCGAATGCAGATAACTGACTAACCAGTTGTTCGTTCGCCATAGTGGCTTCAATATCAATCGTGCCTGGCACAATGAGTATATCTGCATCAATGGCATCTTCAACGCTGCCATGGGGTATCAGTCCTAACCCACCGTACGCCGTTGTTGGTTTGCCATCTAACGTCACTGTGGTTAGGTTAAAAGGGCGCATGCCGCCATCTCGCTCAACCAGCCTTGATGCGGTTAGGAAAACTTCGTAGGGACCGCCAGCATCGAGTAGATCAACGTCGTCAAATAATAATATGGCTATATTCATTGCGCTATTATGTCTTAATACTTCATGACTGTAATGACATTTGTCAGTGGATATCAGACATTGCTATATTAAGCACTATGACAAAACTAATTACCGCATTTGCTTTCGACAATTTTGGGTTTCTCGATATCGTTGGGCCAGTTGATGTTTTTACTATAGCCAATCAACGCGCAGGAAAGACTTTATACAAGGTAAACGCTGTCAGCATCGGCCGTCGAAATAGGATTGCGGCTGAATCTGGTCTACGGTTGTCGATCGATAGTGATCTTGCAGCTGTAAAAAAAACGCATACACTTTTAATTCCGGGTGGTGATGGGTTTAGAAAAGTAGTTGAGTCAGTCCATAACGTTGAGCAAATCAAGCGCGTAGCGTTGAATGCAAATCGCGTTGTGTCTGTTTGTACTGGTGCATTTATACTTGCTGCCACCGGTTTGCTGAATAATAGACGTGCAACCACCCACTGGGCATACGCCCAAGAGCTTGCTAATAAATACCCGAAAATCAATGTGGTTCCAGACGAACTATTTGTTAGTACGGGTAAGTACACAACGTCGGCAGGCATTGCAGCTGGAATTGATTTAGCGCTAGCGCTAGTGTCTCAAGATCACGGTCAGGCATTGGCGCTTGAGACAAGCAAACGAATGGTTTTGTATCTAAATAGAGCCGGTGGTCAATCGCAGTTTAGTGAGCGCTTTGAATCTGTCACGCAATGTGGTGATAAATTTGATCAGTTACTTGCTGATGTCACGAGTAGTCCGACAGGCAACCTAAGCAATGCATCGCTGGCCGACATGCTTAGCTTAAGTGAGCGGCATTTTGCAAGACTATTCAATGAACGCACGGGTACAACACCTGCCCGGTGGGTTGAGCGTGTACGTGTAGATCATGCTCGGAGCCAATTGGAAAAAGGGTTGGAACAAATGGGTACCGTCGCGAAAGCGAGTGGTTTTGCATCGGTTGACACGATGCGGCAAGCATTTAAAAGGGTGATGGGGGTTTCTCCTAGCCAGTATCGTCAAAATCACGGCCAGAGCCTAGAGGGGGAGCCTTGACGGTGTCCGTAACTAGCGCTTGCTTGCGACGAATTCGCTATGCTTTGAACTCTGTCGCTAGCCGTTATGGCGATAACTCACTGAGCTTCAGCTTTAACATGCCCCGCTTTTTGCAAAACCAGACCAATGTCAGCTGCGTTGATCGTTCGTTAAATCAATGACTTATCATTCGTTGCATTTTAAGCAACACAGTATCTCGTATATGTCGATTTACGCAACGCTCAGACTGCTTTATCATTCACGTTCCTACATTGTGACCTATTTTCCGGAGATGCCAGCATGGGGCAAAACTACTTCAATTCCTTACCACTGCGACTGCAGCTAGAAGAGCTTGGCAAGTGCCGGTTCATGCAAGCAGAAGAATTTGCTGATGGCGTTAAATACATCCGCGGCAAGAAAATCGTCATTATCGGTTGTGGCGCTCAAGGTTTAAACCAAGGTTTGAATCTTCGCGACTCTGGTCTGGACGTAAGCTATGCACTTCGACAAGCAGCGATTGATGAAAAGCGTCAGTCTTTCAAAAATGCATCTGACAATGGCTTCACGGTTGGTACATACGAAGAGCTCATTCCAGATGCTGATATCGTTATGAACCTAACACCAGATAAGCAGCACACGGCCGTCGTTACTGCGGTTATGCCGTTGATGAAAAAAGGTTCAACACTGGATTATGCACACGGCTTCAATTTGGTTGAAGAAGGCATGCAAGTCAACAAAGACATCACCGTTGTTATGATGTGCCCTAAGTGTCCGGGTTCTGAAGTACGTGCAGAATATGTGCGTGGATTTGGTGTTCCAACACTGATTGCTGTGCATCGTGAAAACGATCCAAACGGTGATGGAATGAAGATTGCCAAAGCACTTGCCTGTGGAACTGGCGGTCATCGTGCTGGTGTTCTTGAGTCATCTCCTATTGCTGAAGTTAAATCTGATCTGATGGGTGAGCAAACTATTCTTTGCGGTGTTCTTCAAACTGGATCTTTGCTTTGCTACAACAAGATGATCGAAGAAGGTGTTGAGCCAGCATATGCGGCGAAGCTCGTTCAAAACGGCTGGGAAGTGGTTACAGAAGCATTGAAGCACGGTGGTATCACTACCATGATGGATCGACTATCGAATCCTGCAAAAATTCGTGCGTTCGAACTGTCTGAGCAAATGAAAGACATTCTTCGTCCATTGTTTCAAAAGCATCAAGACGATATTATGTCTGGGCATTTCTCCAGCACCATGATGGCCGACTGGGCCAACGACGATGTTAACCTGCTTAAATGGCGTGCTGAAACGGGTGAAACTGCTTTCGAAAAGCAATCAATCTCTACCGATGACATTCCTGAGCAGGAATATTTTGATCATGGCATTTTGATGGTAGCGATGATACGTAGTGGTGTTGAACTGGCTTTCGAGACCATGGTCGACGCCGGTATTATTGCGGACTCTGCGTACTACGAGTCTCTGCATGAAACACCGTTGATCGCTAACTTGATTGCCCGTCGCAAGCTATATGAAATGAACGTGGTTATTTCTGATACGGCTGAATACGGATGCTACCTATTCGATCAGCTGGCTCGCCCATTATTAGAAAAAGAGCTTATGCCATCGATTAAGACCGATGTTATCGGTAAGGGATTACAGCTTAATGATATGACGGTTGATAACAGTCAACTAGTACAAATCAATGATGCTATTCGCAATCATCCGATAGAGCAGGTTGGTGCGCGTTTGCGTGGGCATATGACGGGTATGAAGTCGATCGTCTGATCGATTGTTATTGCAGCAACGAATCTCGGCTTTCGAGATTCGTTGCTGTTGTTTGATTAGCTTTAAGCCATCCATACCCTTCCGATAGTAATGTTGCTAAGACGCCAACACGCTGCGAACGCAGATCTAGAAAGTGTGACCTCACGATTATTTAACCAATTCAGCTAGCAGGGGAATGTGCAAAAAATGTGAAAATTATTGACGAATAATTACTGCTTCGTGTTCTATGCAGGTGACAAAAGCCGTCATTGCACTTGAAACAGAACATAATGAAAAATATAGGTTGGTCTTTCTAACGGACATCTGACTGGCTCTGGTATCATCTAAAACACACATCGTTGCTCGCACCAAACAGACTCAGGCATTTCTGTATTTTATGTGCACATCGTGCCAGCTGAACCGAGCATTTTAAACCTAATCAGTCTCTTTAATTATTGATAAGTCGATGTATGAAAGCAGACTTCATAGCTAAGGCGAGGCTAGCCAGTGGGTTAGTTATTGCCTTCTTCCTCATTTTGCACCTGCTGAATGTGGGCCTCGGTATTGTATCGATACCGGCCATGGATAGACTGGGTGATATCCTCTTCACACTCTGGTCTATGCGCGTTTTTACTATTGTCCTATACACAGCATTTGCAGTACACATTGGGTTGATGTTTGTTGCATTGTACAATCGTAGAAGCTTACGTATGCCGGTTTGGAATTGGGTCCAAATTCTCTTGGGTTTAGCATTGCCGGTGTTACTTATAGGCCACGTACTCAGCACTCGTGGCCTTTACATTACGTTGGACATTCAACGCAACTACTCGCATGTAATCGCAATAATTTGGAGTGACCCTGAAAGAATTGTACGACATGTCGCGTTGGTCGCCATTGCTTGGTTGCACATGTCCATGGGTATTCACTACTGGCTTCGATACAAACGATGGTATCCCCAGTGGTTACCCGTGCTTTATCCATTGTGTCTATTTATTCCAATACTCGCATACCTTGGTTTTATACGAACAGGTATAGAAGATAGTACGAGTGAGTCACGCTCGGCAGCATTCGAAAAAGTAGCTGCTTCTATGAGAAGCGCTGACCCAGCTGTACGAGAGCAGGTGCAAGGCTACGGCGATACCGCATTGGAGTTCTCAGCGTTGCTGCTCATCATAGTATTGTTATTGCGTGTGCTGAGAGGTTTGGTTAACAATAAACGGTCTGGCTACACGGTTACTCACACTGCGCTAAACAAAACGATACAAGGTCATCAAGGTAAGACTGTTCTTGAGGTGTTACGAGACGCGCGGGTTCAACACGCATCTGTATGTGGAGGCCACGGAAGGTGTACGACATGCCGAGTAAGAATTACTGCCGACACTGATTTGCCGGTGCCAGAAACGTTAGAAGCCAACGCTTTGAAACGGATAAATGCTGGGCCCGATGTAAGGCTTGCTTGCCAGCTCCGCCCAACCGGTAACCTCACTGTGACTCCCGTACTGCATCCCAACACAGCTTTACCAACCGCAGATTTGCCCAATAGGGTGGCGGGTCATGAGCAACAGGTGGTGTGCTTGTTTGTAGATATGCGTGGGTCGACAAAGCTGGGGGAGCAAAAAATGCCCTACGACGTGGTGTTCATCCTAAATCAGTTTTTTGACCAACTCACTGAAGCATTGCAAGCCACTGACGGTCACTACGCAACTTTTACTGGTGACGGCTTGATGGCACTCTATGGGTTAGAGGGTGATCTCGAGTTGGGGTGTCAAAATGCGCTATATGGAGCTTTGGAAATTCAACGCCGAATGCAGACGCTCAATGTGTGGCTCAAAGCGGAATTAAATGCGCCTCTCAAGGTAGGTATCGGCATTCATTGTGGCGAAGCAATAGTGGGCACGATGGGACCGCCAGATGCACCCATTGTTTCAGCTATTGGGGACACGGTAAATATTGCCGCTAGGCTCGAATCGCTAACCAAAGAGTTTTCTACCGGTCTTTTGGTATCTGAAGATGTTGTACTCAAAGCCGGCTTTGATTCCTCTAATCTGGAAAAACACTCTGTGAATGTGCGTGGCAGAGAGGATGCAGTCGTCATATTCAGCATTGATGACCCAGCAGTTCTTGAAGGTTGGATGGATAACGTTATTCATACAGTAAGTTAGCGAGCAAAGTTACCCTTGAAACCGCTACAACACAGTGCAGCCATGCTTTTGCAGTTCGATGTTACCTTATTTTAAGGCGCTGGTTATTTAACCATCGGCGACATCCCATAAGATTTTGTCAATGCCGTATTAGAACTCGAACGCCTAATCCACTTGAACCGCCAGTCAATTATGCTTGGAGAAACCATGTCCATGATGTTCTACTACCACTATTCATAAAAGGAGGCGTTGCGATGCGTGCAGGGGTAATTGGTATTGGAGATATGGGCAGTGGGCTTGCCAAGAATCTTATCCAGAACGGGTTCCCGACGATGGGATTTGATCTGTTAGATGAAAGAATGAAGTCGTTTATCGATCTGGGTGGGTCTCCTGCTCAAGATGCTGCTGACGTAGGTCGTCACTCCGATGTCGTATTCATTATGGTCATGAATGGTGAGCAAGTGAATGATGTGGTTTTCGGTGAGGCAGGGCTTGTAACCACCTTACAAGAAGGCTCAGCAGTTATCCTGAGCGCAACAGTTAAACCTGCAGAAGCGCAAGCCCTGGGTAAGGCATTAGAGGGCACTGGAATACATTTGATAGACAGCCCAGTATCAGGCGGTTTTCCAGGAGCTCAAAATGGCACCTTAACTTTAATGGCCTCAGCACCTGAAGCGGTTTTAACGCAGTTCAAGCCGGCAATGGATGCCGTTTCATCGAATATTCATCATGTCGGTACAGAGCCAGGTGTAGGGCAGACCGTTAAGGCGTGTTTGCAATCGCTGATAGGTTCGATTTTCTCAGCCACGTTCGAGGCGTCTGTATTGGCGGCAAAAGCCGGTGTTAGTGGGGAAGTGTTGTACAACGTATTTTCGACATCCTCCGCAGGTTCGGTTATTACTAACACTTCGCTGGAAAATATTATCGACAGAAAATTCGAGGGTACTGGCAGTCATATCTCAACCATGCATAAAGACTTAACAATCTCCATGGCGTTGGCACAGGAGCTTGGTGTGCCAATGCATACGGCAGCCGCTGCAATGCAGTTATTTCATGCTGGTAAAACTAAGTATCCTAATGGAGATAACTGGGTTGTGACAAAAGTGATTGAAGACATTGTTGGTGCTGAATTACACCGGTAAAACAGGCATGTAATGTTATTGAAGCTAAGTGCCATCCGAAGCATTACCGCTAGCGTTCCTTTCAACAGCCATGGTACTTGTTGACGTTGAGTTGATGTCTAACTGGAGAACAAGATGAAGCTGGGTGTTATTTGTGATGGCATTAGTCGCGACTTGTCGCATGCACTGTCGGTAATGCAAGAAGTGGGCATTGAGTACGCCGAGCTACAATTTGTTGGGGACACGGAAGTTGGAGATCATTCACAGCAAGAGATTGTTGGTATAAAAAACTTGTTGGAGTTAAATAATACCCCGGTATCTTGTTTGTCCAGACATATATTTGCCGGATTAACCATCGATAACAAACCGCGCGATGCATTACATACGCTGCACATGGATGCATTGAAGCGAGTCATTGCAATGGCTCACGTAGTTGGGTCGCCATTGGTGCGCATCATGACCAGTAAAAAAGAACAGATACTTTGGGGGCAAAACGGCGCTGAAAAATGGAATGTAGCCCACGGTGCTTGGGATAGTCTTCCGCCGTTAATTGCGCCTGCTGTTGAGCTTGCTCGAGCGGAGGACATCAAGCTTGTGGTTGAAACAGGTAACGGCACTATGGTGAACTCTAATTTTACAGCCCGAAAACTGATTGATGAGCTAGATGCGAAAGATACACTGCAAGTATTATGGGATCCTGGAAACAATTGTTGGTGTCACGAGCTAGCTTATCCTGACGGGTATAACGTTATTAAAGATGGCTATCTGGGTCACGTACATATAAAGGATGTGTTTGTAGATACACCAAAGGCCACTTTGGAAGTGCGTGAGATGGGGCAGGGACAGTTAGCAACTTTATTCCAGCCAATTGCTGATGCAATGAGATCAGATGGCTATGACGGAGTTGTGTCGTTTGAAAGCGTTTATCATGCAGGCGATGGTGATTATGAGGCGGGGTTTCGTCGCTGTGTAAAGCGATTTAAACAACATTTTGGATAACCTGTAAAAATTGGAAGCCCCTGCCAAATTGAACAGGCAGGGGCTAGTCGAATAGATGACTAAATTGCCATCGCATCGTCTAGTTCAATAATTGGAAATTCGCGCATAAACTCAACGAGTTCATCAGATAGAAGATCGCTAGATTGAACTTTCAGAGTTCCGCCGCTTTTTAATTGAACATTTAACACACCCATACCGCCTTCATCTGCAACAATTACCGTTCGTTTTTGTATACGGATTTTTTTGCCACCGGCAGCACCAGCGTTTTCCATTGCACCGAAGAGTTTTCCTAGCTCTGCTAAAGCACCTAGCCCACCGGCAGCAACATCGCCACCAGCTCCGCCGCTTGTTGTTAATGAGAGCGAGATGGTTTTGCTATCGCGACTATAGTCACGTTCTATAATCGTCATCCCCATCAGGCTTTGATTATTAATGTCTCCACCGATAAACCCATTAAGCTCATCGGGAAAAATAGATAACTTGATTTCTTCTTGTAGTTGCTTTAATCCGGTTAAGCACCACGTTGCCTCTTCTATCGCACCTTCAAGGTCATCTTCTTCCTGAATAAGTTGGGCTGCATCGATGCATGCCTGTGCAGCCTCATCAACCGCATTCTTATCTGCTGCCTGGGCAGCCCCAAGGCCTGTTAGAAAAACAACGCAAGCAATGGAGAGGTGTTGAGCGAATGAATATTTTTTCATACTGTTTATCCTTGTATATGTCTTCAATAATTTTTGATGTCACCGCCTCTACTGCGAACTGTCAATTGGACCTTTCGAACGCACCACGTTTACTTGTGTAGAAGGATAAGCCTAAAGTTAAGCTTACCGGCAATTTCCTTATTATTCAGTACAGGGTGTTGGTTCGTAACGCAATCTCGTGTTGCGAAAGAGAGTTTTCAACAGCCGTCTGACATTCTTGTGTTTGTAATATTACAATGATTGGGTCTAGACTAGCTATTATCAACGCTTATTAACCAGTGTTCACGGTTTGTTTGACTATAAGCACATAAAAATCAATACAAACGGACAGTTGTTATACAATCTACCTAAAGCTATTGTTTAAAATGACATGAATATAGGTCAATCGGCTGATATTGCCGCCGCAGGTGGAATCATTGAGCCAATCGCTCTTGAGCGTTTTTTCGAGGAATACTGGGAGAAAAAACCTCTGCATATAGGCAGGTCAAGCACTAATCCTTTTGCATCGCTTATTTCAATCAAAACAATAGAAGAATTGTTGTCAACTAACGCTCTATACTTCCCGAGCGTACAGCTTAGTCACGCAGGCCAATCAATACCAATATCCGAGTACACCGATGGTAACAATTCAATTGTTTCTAATCGAGTGATCGAGCGATATCGAAACGGCAGCACTATCGTTATCAGTCAGGCACATCGACTCGTCAGCAATTTAATGGCTTTATGTCGAACGATAGAAACAAGCTTAATGATGCGTTGCCAAACTAACGTCTATTTGTCTCCTGCTGGAAATCAGGGGTTCAATCCTCATTACGATACTCATGATGTTTTTATATTGCAGGTGAGTGGGAGAAAAACATTTAATTTCTATTCGTCTGGAGCCAACTTACCCTCCAGTGGAGACAAATTTAGTAGCGATATACACACTGTTGGCGAGAAAACAGAAGAGGTCCAACTCAGTGGCGGCGACACGTTATATATTCCCAGAGGTATTGTCCACGATGCGGTTGCCGATACCGATGAGCCGTCGCTGCATATAACGCTTGGCGTGTACCCGGTGTTACTCAACAACGTGATTGAAGAGATTACACATATCGCGTTCGAATCAGACGCTAGGCTGAGGGCCGCCGTACTGCAATCAGATTGGATGTTGGATACGAACGGTGAACAAACTATGCACTTGATCAAACAATTGGTGCAAGAGCACATTAACATTGACGTTGTGCGCGCCGCATTGCAACGGCTGCGTGATGATGTCGCTGTTGAGAGTATTCCGGATAACGAAGGGTTGCTTTCCAAAGCGATGGAACCTGCGATAAATTTGAATGCGAAGCTTGTGGTTCAGCATCATAAAATTCTACAGATAGAATCCCACGATAAAATGGTAATACTTCGTTTGCATGGACAAGTAGTAGAATTCTCGGATTCCATTGGTGTAGCGGTTCAGTGGGTGTTAAATCAAGACGAAGTTTGTCCACAGGAACTCCCAGGGCTCGTTCAGGAACAAAAGTTGGCTTTAACCGCACAGTTAAGGGGCTTGGGAGTACTAAGTCAGTAAAAGCTTCTAGGTCTTATGAATTAGGCCTGACATATTCGTTCAATACCTAAATTGTTGAGTTTAGAGTCGGTATAGAACGACATTTACGCATTGTTATTTGACAACAATCGTACTGAATTGGTACTTTTAGGTAATCTAGAGTGGGAAAAACGACATGAGTGAATCAGACAAAGAAGCCATAGTGGTACGCGATCGTTCTAGCCGACGTCAATTCATTCGTCGTGGAGCGGCCTTTGTGGCAGTGGGTGGGTTGGTGAGCGTGACTCAAAATGTGTACGCAGATGACTGTGACCGTAACGAAGGATCAGAGAAGAATGTACAGGCACAAGGCTCAGATAGCGACTCTGGTACCTCAGCTGATCCAACTGGATGTGGCAAACGGCCTCCACCAAAAATCTCTAAAAATCAACCATCGCTCGATTATGAAAACACGTTGGAAGTGTCGAAAATCAAAGTATAGCTCAGATTAAACTAGGCTCAATTAGTTTTCAACGAATGGGTCTAGTTGGTCGCTTGTTTACTCGAGGTTATCTAGCCGGTTGGTACCCTAAAAATTAAGTCGATCCTATTTGTGTGCACTGTTTTTGCTGTTACTAATTAGTTACCAGCAGTGCGTGTCCTGTGTTCCAGTGGCGCTTCTTCTTCCAACGTTCGTTAGCGTCAAGGATTGGCAATCGGTGTCGTTACTTTGCGCACCATCAGCCATTGGAATTGCCGAAATTGTCCATGATTGTGCTGTTATTTGTGCATCCAAACGGTAGTGACCCTGTTTAGAGGTGGTCATCAATCGGCAGTTATTTTCATAGCTACCCGCAAGGGTTAGACACTTGGTTAATCGTGAGTCGTTTGCCAGTAATAGATGGCGAGCATCGGAACGGCGTTCCTTGAGGATAAAGTCCTGATAGCTTGGCACTGCTAAACCGACTAGTACACCGACAATCGCCATCACTATCATGAGCTCAATCAGTGTTACGCCACACTCGTACTTTGACGTACGTTGCTGTATTTTCGCCCGTTTTTTATGATGCATGGCAGTACAGTAGCTAGCGCTGTCAATTAAATGTTGAGTCATTCTACTAACAAAATCAGTAGCTGAAAGCCACAGTGGATTCGACAACGGTTTCTACACCATCAAAACTGCCCTCTCCGTGTGATTCCACACTAAATAACAAGAACTCTCGTCCACCTGAGGTCAGACGTCCATAAGCTGCACCTCCTATATCAAGATTGACTATTCCAGTTCCGCCATCTGATACATAATCACCTACTTGCTCGATAACATAGCTTGGTGGAGCAATAACGCCTAAGAACGAGGTAGAATCTGCAACATGCCCACCACTCACGTCAACTGAGCGCCACCATTGTTCGTCTCTTTTATTACGTGCAAAAATTCCAGTTGATCCAAAGTCATCTGCAAACACGCGACTCGTCATTAGATCTACTATTTTTTTCTCGGCAAGTGTGGCAGCGCCGTCAGCAGCTTGGAACGAACGACTACGCTGAATTGAGTTGCCGGCCAAGCGTTCTGTTTTCGCAGACAGTGTTACACCACCTGTTGCCATAGCGCCTAGAATCATCATTATGGTTATAACCGCAATCAAAGCGTAGCCGCCTTGTTGTTTTCTATTATTCGAAAACATGACTCGAGAGCTGATGGGCGAGTGTATTTTCTTATTGATTTTTGCTAATCGTTTATTGTCACTCATCTTAATTTCTCAAGGCCATTGAGACTTCTGACTCAAGCCGTAGTTTACGATCGGTGGAATCAAACTGAGCACCGTTAAACATATAGGGTTGCTTCTGAACCGCAACACCATTAGGCGTAGAAAATAGTAATCGAACAATTAACTGTTTTGCATTGATAAAGTCAGTATTTGTGGCCGTGGCTGTGTCGATGTTCCGATCTATTTTTCTGTCCCCATCATCATCGATTCCAAGCTCGTAAACAATTTTTTCTATCAGCACACCTTCGTCGGCACCAGCAATGACGGCAGAATTAGTTTCGACGGTGCAGACTACTTGGTTATTCTTAAGCGAAATTGCATTCTCCCTGACCGACCCTTCGGCCACCGGATTACCTAGACAATCAAACACACTAAAATCGACGGTATCCATCTCGTTTGATGCACCGTAGTAACGATAAAAGAATGAGTTACCAACTACTTTTATAGTTTGTCCTTGTTCCCAACTATTTGGTACTTCGGGGAAGGCCGTTTGACGATCGTCTATTGGCATAATACGACCATCTACTTTTAGATCATCTATTGGTCTATAGCCAATTTGAGCGATTTGTTGCCGAAGCACATGCGACAAGAAAAAAGATTCTTCTTGCAATTGAGATGTGAAGCGTATGGAGCGTTGGTGCGATATCGTTGTTCTGAACATACTAATAGCTGCACCAATAACAACCATTCCGATAACCATAGCCACCATAAGCTCAATAAGCGTAAAGCCATTGATTTTAGTATGAGTCTGTACTCTTGATGTAGCCGCAGTATGCATGGCGTTTCAAATGGGTATTTTTAAATTAAAATATTGATCGAACACTCCGTCATGGGAGAGCTCGTACCATTTTAAGCTGATGGTGCAAGTATCTGTATCACAATTAATGCGAGTTTCACCTTTGGGTGTTGAGCTAGACATTGTTGTCTTCCACGCGTTTATTTTTTTGGCCACTGCAGTGGATGCTGAGGCAGGGGCTTGAGCCTCAGCGTAGTCTGTGTTGTATGCACCAGCTGCGGCTCTACCTGAGTCAGCTTTAAGCTGCTCAACTATAATTTGTCCGAGCTCATTGATTGTAAAATGATCAGCGGAGCCTTGGACACCAATTGAAGATGCCGTTTGTAAGTTGGCGATTGCAAGAGCGCCGAACGTTAATATAAACAGCGTGATCAAAACTTCAAGCAAGGTTACCCCACACTGACGGTCACATCTTTTGATTCGCACTTTTAGCACATTGGCAGTGCGGCTCTTAGTTTCTAACCTGCTGCTCATCTGGATTCAATTCGCCCAGTAGTTTGTAGCACAAATTCTTCAATTACCTCGCCTTTGGATGCTCGAGCAATTATTGATTTGTTTGGATATCCTCGATAGTTAAACATGAGTGGTCCACTCGAAGCGTTATCGATATCTTCAAGCTCAACCGTCAGTGACTGATGAGGCTGATTTGTCCAGCTCAAGACGGTGTCTGTGTTATTGAGCAAGCTGTCCCGATCAGCATCATGGAATACCAACCAACCATCTTGATAGTTCGCTACACATGAACTGCCGTCTTTGCTGCCACAGAACCCGACCCAACCACCGCGCTTGATGGCTTCGCCGCGAGTAAATACCAAATCCATACGCAAGTTATCTGATGCCTCTGCTGATTGCGACTTTTCTATGAGTGACTGATAGCTAACCACTGCGATACTCATTAACAAAGACGCGATAGCTACAACCACCAACACTTCAAGCAAGGTAAAACCTTGTTGAGAGCGCAACTTCGCTGCCTGCTTAGGCCTGCTCTGCTGATAAGTGTGTGAATGGGGCAACATGGCAGGTTTAGCGGCGGGACAGAAGCTGGGTTCAAGTACAGGGTTGAAAATTTGCGTTGTTCATTGTTTTAATACGCTAAAGGTCGATTGGTTCTCACTGAACACCCAAATATCTGATTAATAAGCGCCCTAAACTAATCTTAATAATGGCAACAGTCGATAGAGACTTGGTGCGGTTTTTAAAGGCGCACTTTAAAAATGTACCTTTAAAAGATATCGGGAGAGCTGCACAGTCAGTGTAGTTAATTACGAGTGCAGTCAATGAAAACAAGATTTTCAGCCTTATTCATGCTGTTGTTTACTCCAGCAATATTTGCAGCAGAGCTCAATCTACCAGACGGTCCTTTATTTGTTGATGGCAGCAAAACCGCACTGGTTCAGATTGTCATGGAGCGAGACAATAAGCTTTTCTTTGAGGCATACCCGACTTACGAAGACATCAACAATGACGGTGTTCTGGACATAAAATATAAGCCGCATGAAATTGACTATTACGGCTATTTTGATTCTCATTTTTGTTATATCGTTGTGGGCTCGGATCACATGGAGCCCGTGAGCAAAACTGCAGACAAAAAATGCGACAATGCGTGGAGTGGGGACTTTCTCAATTACACAACAATGACTCGAATGGACGTCATGTTGCGAGCGCTGTATGGCGGCAAACGAATCATTGATTCGACGAACGAAACACGGCTTCGCAGAGCTTTTGTTCCATGGGAAAATCATACTTGGGGTATTGAATATACGTCGGTAGCAGAAGATGGATTCGACATAACAGATTTCACTCCTTTAGCGATGCCACAACGTGCGAAAAGACACCTTTTTTCGACTAACAATATCTATAAAAATGATGTTCCGTTTTTAAGAGTTCGCACAAATACAGATGATCATATTTGGGATTGGGTTGATAAGGAGAGGTCTCAAGGAGATGGCTACGCCAATCTAGAAATGCCACTTGATGTTACCGTGTGCGCTAGTAATTTCCTCGAAGAGTCGTGTCAACAATATCCTAATGGTCGCTATAAGCCAGTGGGGCTGTTACATGAGTACGGGGAAAACAATTCCATGTACTTTAGCCTGATAAGTGGCTCATACGAAAACAACCTGCAAGGTGGAGTACTTAGACAAAAAATGGGTTCCTTTGGTGAGAAGGAAGTCGATCCTGCTACGGGTGTGTTTACTCGTGCGCCGGGAATTGTAACCAGTTTGGATGCCATCCAGATTCCTAATGATTTTAAAAGTGGCACTGTACAAAGAGATTGTGGATGGTTGTACGATCGTACGTTTAAGAATGGGGAATGCAAAGCATGGGGTAATCCCGTTGCTGAGATGATGTATGAGGGCATGCGTTATTTAGCCGGTGAAATGTCGCCAACTCCTGAGTTCGACACCGATGGTGGTATGGATGCAGCATTAGGGCTTAGTTCAACCACTTGGGATGATCCGTATTCACCTTCCCAGCCATATGCGCAATGTTCTAGCGCTTATCAACTGCTGGTAAGTGACCCGAGCCCATCGTTTGATGGTGATCAGTTGCCAGGTTCTGATTTCGCTAATTTTAATAGCTCCAGTTTAGGTGATTTACATGTGGGTGAATTGGCCGATTTCATATCAAGTAATGAAAGTGCCATACCGGGACTTAAATTTATCGGCCAAGTGGGTAACAATGCAGATGGTTCGCCATCTCCAAAGTTGGTTAACTCGTTTAGAAACATAAGAGGCCAAGCCCCACAAGCACCACACCGAGAAGGCAGCTACTATGCCCCCAGCGTTGCCTACTATGGTCATCAGAATGACTTACATAGCTCGGCTCCTGGTAAACAAACGGTTGGTAATTTCACATTAGCGTTGGGTTCACCTCTGCCATCAATTGATGTAGAAGTCGCAGGCAGCACTGTAAGCTTTGCGCCTTTTGCAAAAACCGTCGAATTCTGCGGCAAAAGGTCAAATTACGTACCGACAAATGCCATTGTGGGTTTTACTGTTGAGAATATAACTGATACAACCGGTAGTTTTCGTGTCTCGTTCGAGGATATGGAGCAGGGTGCTGATAACGATATGGATGCGGTCGCTAGGTATACATATAGCGTCTCCGGTAATACCGTCACTATGACGGTAGATAGTATTCTTGCGTCCGGTTGTGCGATACAGCATTTGGGCTACACAGTATCAGGCACCACTCAAGATGGTGTTCATTTAGTTGTGAGAGATAAAGATACGAAAGAGGACAAAGACAAAGACTATAAGCTGGACGTACCGCCAAATGCCATCCCTGGCACGGGCTGGTCCGATGGCGTTGCGCTGCCATTGATAAGCACAATCAACTTTACCCCAAGTGCTGCACCAGCTGCGCAAGCTTTACCATCTCCACTATGGTATGCAGCTAAATGGGGCGGATTTGACGATCAAAACAATGATGGAATACCCCAGAAGGCAGAGTGGGATGCTAATGATGATGGCTTGCCCGATAACTATTTTCCAGTAACCGATCCTTCTCGAATGGTGCAAACTATGCGATCCGTGTTTAACCAGATTAGTAAGCAAGCGGGCGCCGCATCCTCAGTTGTCGCCAGCGCAGGTTCACTGAAATTAGGTAATAAAATATACCGTTCTACTTTTACCGGTGGCGATTGGACTGGTGATGTCTTGTCTCAAACGATCAGTGAGACTGGAGAAGTATCGGCTGTTGCTGATTGGAGTGCTAAGGATGCTCTACAGGCGCAGTTGCTGACGTCGACGCGTCAGATACTCACTTATAACCCGGACTCCAGGCAAGGTGTCCCCTTTCGTTGGCCGGCCAATACGGGAGGTGTTGCGGCAGAAGAAATATCAACTCTGCAACAAGCCGCGCTTAATCGTAATCCTTTAAGCAACAACAACGACAACAAAGGCCCAGATCGGCTGGAATACTTGCGCGGTGTACCCAAAGCCGGATTCAGGGTAAGAGACGCCGCTCTAGGGGATATCATTCGCTCCAGCCCAATATTGGTTGATGCACCTAATTATCACTACAGCGACGATTGGGGCACGGGTGAACCAGAAAGCAGTATGCCTTATTCTAGTTTTCGTGCGGCGCACAAAGATCGACAACGAGTGGTCTACGTTGGTGCGAATGACGGTATGTTACATGCCATTGATGCAGGGACAATCACTGATGGTAAATACAATGACGGCAGCGGGCGCGAACTGTTCGCGTATGTTCCATCGCCAGTCTATCCGCAATTGCCTGATCTGACAGACCCAAAATACGGGCATAAGTTTTTTGTTGATGCAACCCCTAGAGCCAGCGATGTATTTATCAATGGACAATGGCGCACGGTCCTAGTGGGTGGTTTGGGGCGAGGTGGTCAGGGTATCTATGCTCTTGACGTCACTAACCCACATTTGATCACTGAAGATACTGCTAGTAGTGCTGTGATGTGGGAATTCACCGACCGCGAAGATCAAGGTTTGGGTTTTACGTTTCAAACGCCCGTCGTTGCACGCATGGCCAATGGTAAGTGGAATGCGATTGTTGCGAATGGCTACAACAATAGTGCTAATAATGTCGGATATAAAAAAGGCGGTGGATGGTCTTCTATCATGATCATTGATATTGAAACAGGGAGTCTTGTACGAAAACTTTTCCCTAAAAACAAGAGCTGCCAGGGAAACCCGACAACTCCCAATGCTATGGCTGAACCAACGGCGGTAGACTTGGATGGTGATAAAATCGTCGACACAATTTACGCTGGTGATTTGAACGGCTGTGTTTATCGTTTTGATGTCAGTAGCAGCAACCCTAACGGCTGGGCAGGCGGTGAGCTAAAGCACAAAGCAGTAGATGACGCGGGTAAATCTATTCCAATTACAACGGCAATTGCCGTCGGCTCACACCCTACAGGCTCCGGTGTTTTACTTTATTTTGGCGCGGGTAAATACCTTGAACCGTCTGACCAGATGCCGGCAAGTACGGCTCGCCGAATCTATAGTATATGGGACCGAGGTGCTGGTGATAACACTGTCCAGAAAACAAAGGTAAGTAAAGGTAACCTGCTTGAGCAATATATAACTAGTGAGACAATACGATCATTTGATACCGATAACGATGGAGTTGATGATAGCTCGTTGCCCGTTAGAGAAACGTCTCAAGAACCTATTGATTGGGATACTCACGAAGGCTGGTACATGAACTTGCATTTCAACGCTTACAAGGGTGAGCAAGTTGTTGCGTCCCCTGTGCTACGGGGCGGAAAAATATTATTCACAACGCACATCCCAGTTGGCAACGAATGTACACCTGGTCAACAAGGGTGGCTGATGGTTTTCGATGCAAGAAGTGGCGCTATGCTTGATGAATCACCATTGGATTTTAATGGCGATGGTAAGCGTAACGATGGTAATGCAGCAGGCGTTGGTAATTTAGTCAATCCTTTTGCGCCGCCAACCCTGTTGGCTGCCGAAGGTATCGATTACTTGTTGTCTCAAGATGACTCAGGTGCAGAAGTTACATCGACTGGACTGTCGATCAATATGAACGATGGAAGGCTAACTTGGCGCGAGATGGAACCATAGGGTTGTTCTTCCCTAGGATGTACATGTCCTATGCACATCCCAGGGATGGTTTCTGGCGCTAGTTACTTATCTGGTTTTCAGGACTTCGGTTTCAGATTCTGCGGGTCGTACAATGGTTTGTAGCCAACAGACTCAACCGTTACTGTGTATTGTTCACCGAAGTATTCAATAGCGAGTTGCTGTCCTTCTATGCAGTATTCTATTGGTAGATAGCCAAGAGCAATGTTCTTACCTACCGTTGGTCCATAGACAATGCTGGTGGTATAGGAGCGTCTACCCTGAGAGTCTATTAAAGTCTTTCCTGTTTCCAAATCCATAATGGGACTAGTGCCAACGGGATAGCGAGCCACGCCTTCTGAATCAACGTTACTGTTCATTGTCATCGTACAAAGGTATGCAGTTTGCTTATCTTTTTCTTTGAACGAAAGATGGGCCGTTTTGCCATGAAAGTCAGCTGCTTTGACTTTAGGTCGAGCTAAGTCGACCTCAAACAGGTTGTAGTTTGTTAATAGATCCGCATTTTGTAAGCGTAAACTTTTCTCAAGTCTGCGGCTATTTGCGTAGGTTTCTATACCGATGGGTGTAACACCTTCTGCCGCCAAAGCATCCCATACAGCCAGGCCATCTTCGTATTTAAAATGTAGCTCCCAACCTTGTTCGCCAACATAGGAAATACGAAATGCAGATACCGTTACGCCATTAATTTTTATATTACGTACCGCTACAAACGGAAAATTCTCGTGGCTGAGTTGCTCCGGTTCTTCTACCACCTTTGCGAGCGTCGTGCGCGCATTTGGGCCCCATAAACCAAGACAGCCATAGTCAATTGTTTTATCTTCGATGGTGACATCAGATAAGCCACGGTCATCTTTCATACGCTGAAGCCAGACTAAGTCACGCGCACCTGAATCCCCACCATCCATTACGCGATAATGATCTTCTTTGAGTCTTATAATTGTCAAGTCAGCCCGAACGCCACCGTTTTGATCGAGAAAGTGCGTGTAAACACCTTTGCCAATGGGCGTATCGCTACCTACTTTTGCAACGCTGACGTATTCCATCAATGCTTCGGCATCAGGACCAATGACATCAATGATGGCAAAGTGAGACAGATTAATCATGCCGACATCTTCTGACATTTGTAAGTGCTCAGCATTTGACACACGGTGAAAATGTCGGTTGTCCCATTCGTTTTCGCGAACAGGAACTTGTTCTGCAAATTTCTCTAAGAGGTGTTCATTGCTTGCATAGCCATGTGCACGCTCCCAGCCTGCGGCTTCCATGAAGTAACCACCAAGGGCCGCTTCTCGATCATAGAAAGGACTTTGACGCACTCCACGACCTTTTGTATACGGCTCACGGTTATGCACGGCCGGGTTGTAGATTTTGAAGGCTGTTTCATAACAACGATCGTGAATGTATTGTTCTTCTTGCTGAAACGGATAATAGCGAGCCATATCAATAGAACTGTGATCAAGCTCTGTATAGCCATCAGTCATCCAATCAGCAATGACTTTTCCGGTGCCTGGGCCATCTTTTACCCAAACAGACACCGCGTACCACAGGCCTCGTACCTTTGCCGATTCGCCTATAGATGGGCCGCCATCAGCAGTGACTTGCAGTAGTCCGTTGAAAGAGCGTTTTTCATCAAAGCCAAGCTCACCAAGGATAGGGGTTAGCTCCATTGCACGCTCCAATGGTTCCATGATTTGTTCCACTTCAAGGTCGCGCTGAGAAGGGGATAGCCGGGCTTCTTCTTTTTCCAGTAGGTCACGCGGGTGACACATCCGTGGCTCTTTCTCTTCGTAATAACCCCATTCAATCATCCCGCCTTCAGGCGTTGTCGGGTCGCCTGTGTCACGTAGATAAGCAGAGTTGCCTTGGTCTCTTAACAATGGATAACCGATATCTTTGCCTGTACCTTCAAACTCTTTGTATGGACCGAACCACAGCAGTGGATGATCTACGGGCATAACCGGTAAGTCTTCGCCAGCCATGTCGGCAATTAACCGGCCCCAAAGGCCTGCACAAACGACGACGAACTCAGCTTCTATTTCGCCCCGATTGGTTTCGACACCAACGATTCGACCATCAACAATCTTTAACCCCGTTGCCGAAGTATTAGCAAAAGTTTTGAGTTTCCCCGTTTTTTCGGCTTGTTCAACAATTTCTCCTGCCACCACTTGCGAACGTGGTGTCACGAGTCCTGCATCCGGGTCCCACAACGCCCCCTGTATTTGATCTTCTTCGAGTAATGGCATTTTTTCTTTAGCTTCCTCTGCACTGATCATTCGTGCATTAGTGCCAAAGGCTTTTCCAGATGCTACTTTGCGTTTGAGCTCTACCATCCGATCGTCATCACCGACACGAGCCACTTCAAGTCCACCGACTTTGGCATAGCGACCCATTTTTTCAAAAAAATCGATGCTGTACATGGTGGTATGACACGTCATGTGGTCGTGTGCCGTGGCGTAACAGAAGTCTGAGGCGTGCGCCGTGGAGCCTATATCGGTAGGAATCGCAGATTTATCGATACCAACAATGTCATCCCAACCGCGTTCGATAAGGTGGTGCGCAACGGAGGCGCCAACAATACCGCCTTGACCGATAATGACAACCTTTGCTTTACTTGGAAAACTGGCCATAACTGATGTAATTACTCTTTTAAAAATGGTGCGTCTTTCGAGATTATAACGGTCAATGATTGCGTGGGGCGTCGACTAATGTAGTGCAAAGTCAACTTACCGTTCATTCATCGATTACAGCTTGACGCCTTGGGAAACTATAGCCCTCTGAACAAACTTGGTGCGGGATGAGAAAACACGGTAGCGGCATGATTATTCCGTGGTGCGACTACCTAAGCGCTCGCCAGCCAACTGTAGGGGCATTATTAGCTTTTTTCTCGTTCACTGCCTGAATGTGCCCATTTGGGCCGTTGGTATAACTGGAGCCCGAATATGGTCGGAAAAGCATAATATTCAACCTCTTTTGATTGACCTACACCCTGTTACACAACACCAATAAGTCGGTGCTAGTATTAAGGTACCACTCACTGGAGATGAATCTAAATGGAATTGAATTCCTACCAACGTTCCCGCAAAAAACGGATATATCTACTCAGCGGCGGCATTATTTTTTTGAGTACGCTGGCTTATTATCTTTTATTTCGTGCGCAGTTGCCGTGGCCAGGATATCTGATTGATTTTGAGTACGCACCGCTTGCCCACTTAGGTGACCTGAGTCTTGGGTCCTTTCCTAGTTTTGCCTTTACGCTGAGTATGGGGTTAGTGTCACTTGCCCTGTTTAATTTTAATAAGGCCTGCACAATCGCAGCGCTAAGTGGTGTTTGGGCGATTGGGGTATTGCATGAGGTTACTCTCGGGACGTTTAGCCAATTAGATGTTGCTGCCGGCACGATCGGAATAATCATTCCGCTTGTGATGCTATCCAATACAGGCAGACAGGTCTCTACAAAGCTTGGTTCTACTAGCAAATTCAGCGTCAGTGAGCGGTTGAAGTTGGGTACTTTGATGTTGGTCTCTGCAACGCTTGCGACTGGCACTTCGGCATATGACCCAGTCGATACGTCGAATTGCACTGAATATGATGAGAACAATATATGTGTAACTCGAAGCTCACTGAAAAGTCCAGTGTATTTGAGTTACGCAGACTTGCGGAGTGCTGTAAAAATGAGCGGTCCTAGGGAGATGACGTCCGTAAGTCGAATTTACCTGTATGAAAGTATGTTGTTTGTTAATGAACGAAACGAAGGTATTCATATCATTGATAATCGTTTTCCCAATAGCCCAAAGCGCGTTGGGTTTATTGAGATACCCGGCAACACAGAGATCAGTATTAAGGACAACAACCTGTACGCCGATAGTTATATCGATCTCATCACGCTGGATGTGCAGAACATAGAGAGCATCACTGAGATTGATCGACAAGAATCTATTTTTCCGTACAACGCTCGTCAGAATATTCCGAACAACGTTGAACTGAGCAGTCGGATTGATCGTGAGCTTGGCGTTGTCGTTGGATACCAATAGGAGAACATCATGGAACAGATAAAAAATATGAAATGGGTATCGGGTGCAGTGGCAGCGTTAGCTTTGTTAGTTTCTGGCTGTGAAGGTGGTGCAACCTCTGATGGTAGTTCGTCCAGTAGCAACGGTGGATTAAGTTCCACTGGTATAGCGGGGTCGACTGCTCGAATGGTGATTGTCGATAACTACCTCTATGCAATAGCGGGTAACAAAATACAACTGTTCGATATCAACACACCTTCATCGCCTAACCCGTGGAACAAAATCACAATCGACTGGGATATTCAAACACTTTATCCATATGAAAATTACCTGCTAGTTGGTGCTGCTGATGGCGTGCACATACTCGATAATACTGATCCGGCATCACCGCGTACAGTCGGTGATTTTACTCATGCGACGGCGATTGACCCTGTCGTTGCATCAAATGGCTACGCCTACGTGACACTGAAAAATGACCCACAGGCGTTTAATTCAGTAGACGATCAAATGAGTGTTATTAGTCTTGCTGATCCTGCGAACCCTGTGCTGAAAAATGTTATTTCAATGCAGTCGCCAGAAGGGCTCAGTGTGGTTGGAGATCGTTTGTTTGTTTGCGATGGTATTGCGGGGATCAAACAGTTCGACCTTAGCGATCCAGAGAACCCTACAATTGTTGATGCCGTTGCACGAGTCAATTGCAATGATGTTATTGCCTATGAAAATATCTTGTATGCTATTACCGATACTTCACTGCAACAATACGACTACACCATGTCACCACCTGTGTTACTGAGCATTATTGAAACCGATGAAATGTCACCGGATGCGTTGTTGAATCTGCTCGGATTAGGAGTGCAGGATTCGCGGCTAGACATCAACGAGCTTTAGCCGATTGTTAGCTGGTGGCCTTCGTCGTTAACTGAGTCTCCCGTAGAACGTCTGCCGAGCCGACTCAGACAATGAGATGCCGGGCTCGGTGTTGTAGGCAAGCACCACCAGCATGCGTGTCGTCTCGCCAACGGTTGGCGAGACTCTATGCATGGAGTTTCGACCTCTAAACAGGACCAGATCACCTGGGTTGATATCGATAGAATCAACTGGTACTTGAGCATCAAGCACTTTATTGACCAGGTCGTAGTTCATATCGTTTTGTTCGGCGTTTCTTGCATCTTTTTTATATTCGAAAACACCACCTGATTCAGGCTTTTGTATTAGCAATGTGATTGCAAAGGATGAATTATCGAAATGCCAGCCAAGCTCTTGAGTATCAGCGGCATAGTGTTGATTTATTGATGATAGTGGGTCGGCGTATTCATGCAGTTGCACCTCATCTAACACAGTGCACAGAAAATCTTTGAACGCATCGTTGTTATACAGCTCATGGAGTAATGACTCGCTTGGAATCTGATCGGTGGTAATACAGCCCTTAGAGGATGATACGAGACGATTGCGTGCGTGATCTAACGGGTATTCATTGTCTGTTGGTAAGAGGTAGACGTTGTGTTGGCTTGATGTGTAATAAGCCAAGTGACGATGGTTCTCACCCTCAAGCCTTATAGAGTCAACCGCGCTTGTAGTTAAAAAGTTTTGTAGCAGCAGCACCCCTGCGTTTTCAAGCTGATGCTTGCAGTTGTTCTTAAATTGCGCATCGTTAATTGGATTGGCGTCGAAATTGAGAATATCGGTTATTGCAATCGGCATACAGTGACTCTGTTTAAATCGAAAAGTGCTCAATGGACAAAATTCTTGTTTAGACAATGACAATCTAATGTGGCTTGGCCATACCGATCTGAGCGCAGTTTCAGATTTTTTGATAATGCTGTAATAGTCAAACAAAAGGTGATTTTCAACACCCTATACGTGTACGCACTATACAATAGTACACTCGATGTACGAACCGCACTGGAGCTCAAAATGGCTGGATACGTCATATTTCACTATGAGATAACCGATCGCAGCAGGATTGATGAGCTAACAGGGCTGTCACGCCCGATAGATAAAAAGTATGGTGCAGAGGTCATTGTTGGTAGCCCAATTAAAGCATTGGAAGGCACCATGATGACGCACATGGTGATCTTGGGATTTGCCAGTTTTGACCAAGCACAAACCTATTACCACAGCGATGAAAACAAAGAACTATCAAAACTTAGAAATGCCATTACAGATGGGTGGGCAACGGTTGTCCCTGGAGACTCAGAAACGCAACAGGTAGTGGAATCCGGTTATTTTTCATAGCTTTCTCCCGACCATTTTGTTTACCCAATCCTTGGTCAAACTCTTCAGCGTTTACGGCAATAGGCAACAAATCCATACCACAAAGGTAAAAAATCATGATCTTCCCTATGTTCGCAATGGTTGTGCTTACTGTTGTTGTTTCCTTCTTTGCAATATCCTCGCGGGTCAAAAGCGTGAAAAGTGGCGCAGTAAAGATCAAGTATTTCCAATTAATGCAAAGTGATGATGTGCCCGAGGACGTTATCAGAACAACTCGGTGCGTCAATAATATGTTTGAAGTGCCGGTATTGTTTTATGTTGTGTGCACGCTTTTTATCAGCCTAAGCGTTCAGAGCACATTGGCTGTGGGGCTGGCCTGGATGTTTGTTGTTTTTCGGTGTGCGCATGCATTCATCCATTTGAAATACAACAACGTCATTCACCGAATGAACGCCTTCTGGTTGGCTTATATTTGCGTATTTCTGCTTTGGGTTGTGCTGGTGGTAAGCCAGATACAATCTTAGCGGCCTGTTTACCGATTTACCAAGTTACCAAGTTACCAAGTTACCAAGTTACCAAGTTACTAAGTTACTAAGTTGTCAGGTTATCGATTTTGGATGACAGGATTACGAGGCAATATAAATATTAACGCATAGGATTTGTTTGGTACGCAAACAGCACATTTGCATGAGGGCAAATGTGCTGTGTCATTGATTTATTCACTGATTAACTCCCTGTTACCAACTGCGAATAAACCTTGTTAAGCTGCTGTGCGAATTTCACCGCGTGTTGGTTGTGGCTCAGCTACTACGTTGTCAATTCCTGCACGGCCGTTTGTAACAGCGTCAGCAATCATACCGCGATTAATACCAATATCGTGTAATTCACGATCAGAATAGCTGTTGAGCTCACGGATAGCTCGAGCTTTGACCACTGGTGCGTGTGCTTGCTGTGAAGCAGAGCCATCCCAAGGCCAGTTTTTAATTCCACCTTGAAGCTCGTGACGATCGATGCCAATATCTTCAAGGGTTTTTTGATCCTGATTCATTAGGATTTTGTATGCTTCTACACGGCCGCGACGTGTCATGTAACGATCGAAAGCAGAACCTACAGATAGTAATTGTTTAAACATATTAATCTCTCATTCAAGTATTGTGACTGTTGAGCCAAAAGAACCTATCGATTCATGTATCGGCCATGGGTAGGAAGATAAAGGCTCAACGCGATGAGAACAAACGATAGTTTCTTGCACCCATGATTAGAAAAACTATAGGCAACATAGATGGCTGGACCGCTACCCTTTAATGCCCTGCATGTCTTTGTCGTTGCTGCCCGTCAGGGCAGTTTCAGTAAGGCTGCTGAGGAGCTGCACGTAACGCCGGCTGCCGTTAGCCAGCAAATACGTGTTCTTGAAGACCTGTTAGGTGTCCAATTGTTTCATCGCTTACACCGCGGGTTGACATTGACTGACGCAGGCCACGCAGGCCTTGCAAAAATGCAGAGCGGGTTCCAGAATATTCAAGAGGCGGTGCAACAAATTCAAACAGGTGACGATAAGCTTGAGCTCAATATCTGGACGTCACCGTCGTTTGCATCCAAGTGGCTTGTGCCGCGTGTGCACAGGTTTCGAGAAGCCAATCCGGGAATAGATTTACGCATTTCTGGCAGTGGTAGCTTGATTGACTCAGACACAACAGCGCCATCGTTGAGTGCAGATATTTTGAAAGCACACAATGTCGATGTCGCCATTCGCTTCGGTAGCGGCAATTATCCAGGCTGTGTGGTTGATCGCATTATGGAAGTGGATGCCATTACGCTATGCAGCCCGAGCCTTTTAGAGAATAAGTCGTTACCACCTTTAAAAGAACCTAAAGACTTGGTCCACTACACATTGCTCCACGACGAAAGTCCTTATGAAGGTAGGCCGCAATGGAAAAGTTGGTTTGCCAATGTCGGGTTAGACAGTTTAAAGTGCACGCGAAATCTCTATTTTAATAGTGTACTGCTTGCGCTGTCTGCGGCAGTTGAGGGGCAGGGCGTGGTTTTAACGCTTGACCAGCTGTCTAAAAGTGATGTGTACAAAGGTCATCTTGTACAGCTGTTTGATCAGCCCATGAAAATAGAGCATGGATATCATTTGGTGAGTCTCGAGGGAGCGCAAAGCGATAGTAGGGTAACCGCTTTTAAAGAATGGTTGTTTAAAGAAGCGCTGATATAAAAAGTTAAGCAGGCGGAGCACTTAGCAAACTCTCCCGTAAACAATTAGCAAGCAACATAAAAGATTTAAGGAGAAAGCGCAATACCCAACTGGTATAGTTTCCAGTCGGGCCTGCTCATAGCGATCTTTTAAGAATGTCCTTTTAATAGATTACTGTCTGTGTTCAGAAAAAAGCCTGCAAGCCTGTTTGGGCTCTACCCAGAATAAGTGCATGAATATCATGTGTGCCTTCATAGGTATTGACCGCTTCAAGATTCATTACATGGCGAATAACGCCATACTCATCTGATACACCGTTTCCTCCATGCATGTCGCGGGCTACGCGCGCAATGTCGAGCGCTTTCCCGCAATTATTGCGCTTCATAAGAGAGATAAGTTCTGCAGGTGCTTTGTGTTCATCAAACAATCTTCCAAGGCGGATGCAGCCTTGCAGGCCGAGTGAAATGTCTGTTTGCATATCAGCCAACTTTTTCTGAATGAGTTGGTTTTGTGCAAGTGGACGTCCAAATTGCTTTCTATCCATCGTGTATTGGCGAGCTGCGTGCCAGCAAAATTCTGCGGCCCCCATGCTTCCCCAGGCAATGCCATAGCGGGCTCGGTTCAAGCAACCGAACGGTCCTGCCAGACCACTGATATTGGGCAGCAAGTGGTCTTCACTTACCATAACTTCGTCCATTTGAATCATGCCGGTAGTCGACGCACGCAAACTGAACTTACCTTCAATTTTGGGGGCGTTCAGGCCTTTCATGCCTTTTTCTAGTACAAAGCCTTTGATCTTGCCATCGTGTGCGTCAGACTTAGCCCAGACGACAAAAACGTCTGCAATAGGGGAGTTAGTTATCCAGTTCTTAGCACCGGATATTGAGTAGCCTCCGTCAACCGATTTTGCTCTGGTAAGCATGCCACCCGGATCGGACCCGTGGTCGGGTTCGGTTAGACCAAAGCAGCCAACCCATTCACCGCTAGCAAGCTTGGGTAGGTACTTTTCACGTTGCTCTTCAGAGCCATACGCAAAAATAGGGTGCATTACTAAGCTAGATTGCACGGACATGGCCGAGCGATACCCGCTGTCCACTCGTTCAACTTCCCGCGCAACGAGCCCGTAGGATACGTAGCTTGCATCGACACCACCGTATTGCTCAGGAATGGTTGAACCGAGAAGCCCTAGTTCGCCCATTTCGTTCATAATTTTGCGATCAAACACCTCGTTTCGATTAGCGTTCAGCACCCGGCTCTGCAGTCTGTCCTGGCAGTAACTCTGCGCTGTATCGCGAATCATGCGCTCTTCTTCGGTGAGCTGATCTTCAAGCAGGAAAGGATCTTCCCATACCACTGCTGGTGGCTTGGAGCGTGCAGTTTCAGGCGTGTTAGTTGACATAGTTCAGTCCAGTACCGAGTTTGAGGTAAGCTGATGCAAATGGTACTACAATGTCGATCGACTAAACTGGCCTGATACGCGAGATTGCTTGTCAGAATGCATGCCTATAGTGATTTAAGCCAAATTCTCTTTGAGAACAATCTCTATTCGAATCCGCTCCTGAGAAGAGTCGATGTCAAGCTGGTCACTCTTTGCCCTAAGCACACGTAAAGCACTTCTAACAATGTGACCGGTATTTTGCGTAATGACGGCATCTATGGCCTCTTGCTGAAGGGCTTGTTTAGCGTGGGTCGTCAGCTCATGAACGATGACAACCAATTCGCTGGATAGCCCTGCGGTTCTCAGTGCATCTGTAAGCGTCCGATTACCTGAGCTTAATGAATAAATGCCGACGACATTGGCATTGCTGTTAATGGAGTTGCTGAGTGATTGTTCAATACGTTTATTAACGCCATGGCCCTCTATTGTTGGCAGTACTTCAAGATGCGGGAATCGATCTATCATAACTTCGTCAAAACCTAGGCGACGATCAACACTATCGTGCAACTGCATTGAATTAGTCAGTACTATAATTTTGCCTTTATTATTTGGTAAGAACCGCCCCATGAGTACAGCTGCGGTACGACCAGCAGCCACGTTATTGATTCCAATAAAATGGTCGCACTCACTATTCGGCTGGCCCGATACCAATGCTACAGCCGCTATATCATGCTGTTTTAACTCGCTGATGGCATCTCGTACGTGAGGTGTTTCTGGGGCCATGATGGCGACACCATCGATTTTCCTACGCCGTAGTTTTTTCAATTCTTTAACTAAGCCAAGCGGATCATTTACCGGAAATTGAACAAGAGTGATGTCTGTTCGGTCTGAAATACTTCGCGTTGTCGCCGATCTTATTTCGTCAATCAGTTCGCATACGAATTGCGATGTCTCATCAGGTAGAACGAAAGCTAGTTTGTAGTGACGCTTTTTTGCCAAATTAGCGGCCGAGACATCTTTAACGTACCCCAGCTTTTTTATCGCATCATTTACCCGTGTATGAGACTTCGCGCTGACGCCAGTGCGATCATTTAATACACGGTCGACCGTTGCAAGACTGACCTTCGCTTCTTTTGCTATGTCGGATGTAGTTGGTCGCATTGGGTCAAATAGAATCAACTTGGGTGAACTAACGGATTGAACACGTCAATAGCGGCTAAAAAAATGTAGACAAACGGTGACAGCTTTCGTTAGGATCATAGCATACGTATGAGGTACGTACCTCATACGTATATAGCCAGAGCAACCGATGCTTGTAGAGCTTTGCTGTTGCTCACCTACCGGAGGAACAAAATGAAATTAAAAAAATTTGCATCCGCAGTACTGTGTGCGAGTGCAGGAATCGGAGCAACGCCAGCCATGGCGGATGACCTGACGCTATGTTGGGCTGCTTGGGACCCCGCCAATGCACTTGTAGAATTAAGCAAAGATTTTGAAGCCAGCAGTGGCCACAACATGAGTTTTGAGTTTGTGCCTTGGCCTAATTTTGCTGACCGCATGATCAACGAGCTTAATTCAGGCGGTCAATTGTGTGATTTGCTTATTGGCGATAGCCAATGGATTGGAGGTGGGGCAGAATCTGAGCACTACGTAAAACTCAATGATTTCTTCGACGCTGAAGGCATTAGTATGGATGACTTTGCACCAGCGACTGTGTATGCCTATTCGACCTGGCCCAAAGGTACACCTAACTATTACGCATTGCCAGCGATGGGGGACGCGAACGGTTGGTTCTATAGAAAAGATTGGTTTGCCAGAGAAGACCTTCAAGCTGCATTTAAAGCGGAATATGGTCGTGATTTGGCTGAGCCAAAAACACAACGCGAGTTACTCGATCTAGCAAAATTCTTCCAAGGGCGTGAAATAGACGGTAATAAAGTCTATGGTGCAGCGATATTTACGGAACGCGGTTCAGAAGGTATCACCATGGGCGCAACTGGCGCTTTATATGCGTGGGGATTCAAATACGAGAACACTCCGGGTCAGTACGATATGGAAGGTGCTGTGAATTCAGCAGAAGCCGTTGAGGCACTCGAATTTTATAAAGAACTATATACGTGCTGCACCCCTCCAGGTTATACCGACTCTTATATGGGTGAAAGCTTAGATGCATTCAAATCAGGTCAAGTGGCCTTAGCCATGAACTGGTTTGCATTCTTTCCTGGACTTTACAGCGATCCTAATACCGGTGGTGACAAAATTGACTTCTTCGTTAATCCGCCACAGAACAATGCGGGCTCTACATTGGGTGGTCAGGGCATCTCAGTAATCAGTTACTCAGAAAAGCAAGAAGCAGCGCTTGAGTACATCAAATGGTTCGCAGATCCAGCGGTGCAAGCTAAGTGGTGGTCAGTAGGTGGTTACTCTGCGCACAACTCGGTTCTAAACGACCCGGGATTCGTTGATAGCCAACCGTTCGCTGGTGACTTTCTAAAAGCAATGGAAAATGTGCAAGATTTTTGGCAAGAGCCTGCCTATGCCGAGTTGTTATTGGCTATGCAGAAAAGACTGCATGATTATATTGTCGCAGACAAAGGCACCGCGCAAGAAGCATTAGATATGCTAATCGAAGACTGGACTGAAGTATTCGAAGATGAAGGCAAGCTTTAGGTTCGCGAGTCTTTTGTAGTATGGGCTGAGTTCCTCCCTGACCGTAGCTTGGGAGAGAGGAGCTCAGCGATTGTTTTCGATGATGTAGCACTGTATTTCGTTTTTTAGTGACTAATTACGTCTTTAAGAGCTCTGTTTAATGTCAACTAATCCAGCAGACAACGGTGCGAAAATAACTCCGCCCGTAATGGCGCGTCGCGTGAAAGGCTTCTCCGATAAAGCCATCGCCTGGTTTTTCGTCGGCCCAACCATATTTTTATTGTTAGCCATCAATATTTTTCCGTTGCTCTGGACGGTGTACCTCAGTTTCACTAACTTCAAAGCGAATAGACCCAACCGAGAGGTTAAGTTTGTCGGCTTGCAAAACTATGAGCGCATTCTTAACGATGCAGACATATGGCTGAACATGCAGGCAACAGCGCATTTTCTTATTTGGACTATTGTGTTGCAGGTCATTATTGGATTTACTTTAGCTTGGCTAATAAATCGGAAATTCAAAGGCAACGATCTGTGGACCACGATTATCGTTCTGCCAATGATGTTATCCCCAGCGGTGGTTGGAAACTTTTGGACTTTTTTCTATCAACCTCAGATTGGTATTTTCAATTACGTCGTTAGCTTTTTTACTGGTGCGGACCCTTCATCGTTCGACATGTTAGGTTCAGTCTCGCTAGCACCGTGGGCCATCGTCATTGTTGATACATGGATGTGGACACCCTTTGTTATGTTGATATGTCTTGCAGGGCTCAGGTCAATTCCAGATTACATATATGAAGCTGCTGCCATTGATCGTGCGTCAAAGTGGAGGCAGTTTTGGACTATCACCGTGCCAATGGTTCTGCCATTTCTTATGCTTGCAGTCTTGTTTAGAGGTATTGAAAATTTTAAAATGTTTGATCTGGTCGTGCAGCTGACTGGTGGTGGGCCAGGTTCAACTACCGAGCTTGCGTCAATAAATCTTAAACGTGAGGCATTTGAAAAATGGCGAACAGGTTACTCGTCTGCTTTTGCGATCATTTTGTTTGTCACTGTATTCGGTCTTGCTAGCATATATGTTAAAGCACTAAACAAGGTGAAAGAGCGGTGAACTATTCCATTACAGAGCCATCTGCTCGACAGAAAAGTATCGCCGGTTTCCTTGTGATTACTTATGCGATCATCACATTATTACCTCTGTTTTGGGTGTTCATGACTGGCTTTAAAACGCCTCCAGATAGCATAAGTTATCCGCCTAAAATATTCTCCGAACCTTCACTTGAAGGCTATGTGAATTTGTTTACTACACGCACTCGTGTGACACCTGAACGCTTAGCAGAACTACCACCACCAGAAAATTTCGCCGAACAAATTGTTCGTGATCGCAATATGGTTATTGCAGGAAAGTCTAAGTTTGGTGCGCGGTTTGTTAACTCTGTCATTATTGGATTTGGCTCGACTTTTCTTTCTATCTTTTTAGGTACGCTAGCGGCTTATGCGTTTTCACGTTTTAAAATCCCTTTAAAAGACGATTTATTATTTTTCATTCTTTCTACCAGAATGATGCCGCCCATTGCAGTCGCGATACCTATTTTCTTAATGTATCGCAAGCTCGGTTTATCCGATACCCATTTAGGGATGATTCTTCTGTACACAGCAGTCAACATTTCGTTAGCCGTCTGGCTGTTAAAAGGGTTTATCGATGAAATTCCATTGGAGTATGAAGAGGCTGCATTAATTGATGGGTACACGCGGTTTCAGGCTTTTTATAAAGTAGTTTTGCCACAAGCTGCTACCGGCATAGCATCTACTGCCATATTTTGTCTTATATTTGCGTGGAACGAATATGCGTTCGCGGTGTTATTAACATCCGGAACCGCACAGACAGCGCCACCCTTTATACCAACAATAATAGGTGTCGGAGGTCTTGACTGGCCAGCGATGGCTGCAGGCGCCACTATTTTCTTACTGCCAGTTTTGATCTTCACCGTCTTGCTGCGTAAGCATCTACTACGTGGAATCACCTTTGGAGCTGTTAGGAAATGAGGACTTTCTTTTCAGGCTTGTTTGGGCTCAAACGTGGGCCGTGGGAAATGGTGGCAACCATCATTATTACCGTCGGTGTGGTAATGCTGATGCAGCCGTTTGTGATGTGGGCCTTTACCTATTCGTTTATTACAACGCTGGTTGGTACCGTTCTGTTCATCGTGGTTAGTCATTTTAGAGAATAAACCATGGCGCAAATACGAATAAATAGTTTATGTAAACAGTTTGGCGATTTCACGGCGGTTGAATCTTCAACGTTCACCATTGAGGACGGTGAGTTTTTCATGCTTCTGGGTCCATCAGGTTGCGGGAAAACAACAACGCTTCGAATGATTGCTGGTCTCGAGCTGCCAACCAGTGGCGAAATACACATCGGTAACCAAGAGGTTAGTAATCTACCTGCATCGAAAAGGGATATTGCTTTTGTATTTCAAATGTTCGCGCTTTACCCACACATGAATGTGCGTCGCAATCTCAGTTATCCCCTCATCAGCCAAGGCATGAAGCGCCGTGATGTAAAGGCGAAAGTTGCAGAGGTTGCAAAAATACTTGATATAGAAAGTATTCTGAGCAGCCCGGTAGGAGGTCTGTCTGGCGGTGATAGGCAAAGGGTTGCATTGGGTCGAGCCATTGTTCGTGACCCGCAAGCGTTTCTGATGGATGAGCCGCTAGGTGCACTGGATGCAGAATTCCGCGAACATATGGCAGAAGAGTTACGTGCTCTGCATGATCGTATGAATGCAACCACCGTGTATGTCACACACGATCAATTAGAAGCCATGCAAATGGGCGACAAAATCGTTGTTATGAACAACGGATTCATAGAGCAGTTTGGAACGCCGCAAGAGGTACATGATAGACCTGCAACACTTTTTGTTGCCAACTTTATAGGCTCACCTGCCATGAACCTGATGCCGTTTTCAGGCAGTATTGATGTGGGCACTAGCGATGTCATGCTAGGCGAGAGCCGTATAAGTGTGCCCAAGCAATTGCAAGAGGCAAGCGGCGAATTAGTCTTAGGCGTTAGGCCTGAGCATGTGTCATTGCAGGACGGTGGCCAGTTTCGCGGCCGTATCATAGCGAGTGAGTATCTAGGCACCACTCAAATAGTCACGCTGGACACTCAACATGGCGTTACTAAAGCGCGCATTGGTTCGGACATAAATGTGGAAGTGGGAGAGCAAGCCGCATTGCATTTTGATTCGGACGCTATCACCTTGTTCGATAAATCAACAGGTGCAGCGCTCACTTCAGAGCGTTACGCTTCGGAGACTGCTCATGGCTGAGGTTGTTTTACGTGGAGTGTCAAAATCGTTTGGTTCAGGAAAATCTGCCGTAACAGCACTCGACAACATCGATCTGCATATCCCAGATGGTAGTTTCGTGGTTTTGCTTGGTCCGACAGGTGCAGGAAAAACCACGACTTTACGGCTTATAGCAGGATTAGAAAGCACCGATTCTGGCGACATCAGTATCGATGGGTATAGCGTCAATGACACTACCCCCGCACAACGTAATGTGGCCATGGTGTTTCAACAATATTCACTTTATCCGCATTTAAGTGTTCGGGATAATCTTGCGTTTCCACTTAAGTCCCCGATTTTACGAACCTCAAAAGAAGATATTGTTAAGCGTGTAGCTGAGGTTGCCGAGGTGTTGCAGATATCTGACAAGCTCGAAAACAAAGCAACTGAGCTTTCTGGTGGTGAAATGCAAAGGGTATCCATTGGGCGCGCTTTGGTTCGAAGCCCATCTATTTTTCTTATGGATGAGCCTCTGAGTTCTTTGGATGCAAAGCTACGTTCGGAGCTGCGACTCGAGTTAAAACGTTTACAAGCAGATCTGGGTGCGACCTTTTTACATGTTACTCACGATCAAGTCGAAGCGATGACGATGGCAACTCATGTGGGTGTGTTAAATGAAGGAAAGCTTGTGCAGTTTGGTACGCCAAGGGAGATATATGAGAACCCCGATAGCATCTATGTTGCCTCTCGTTTGGGCCTACCACGAATCAATACAATGCCTGCCAACATGCTGAGCACTGCACCTGAGAATGCGACAATCATTGGGCTAAGGCCAGAACATATTGTGCTTAATTCATCGTCTGAAGTATCAAGCTTTAACGGCCAGATAAGTCGGATAGAGCCGCTCGGTGATCAAACTAGGCTGCACTTGCACATTAACGACAATACACTCGTCACGCTGATCGAGCCAAACAGTACATTAAGCAAAGGTGAGCTTGTTAGCGTTTCACTGCGCAATCCGCTGTTCTTTGATGAACAAGGCATGCGCTTACGGTAGGAGAATGAAATGAATCAATTTATCAATTCGAAAGAGACGCTGGTTACTGATGCGATAGATGGACTACTCAACGGTGGTGGCGGAAACTTAGCCAGATTAGATGGCTATCCGCATATTAAGGTGGTTGTTAGGTCAGACTGGGACAAGAGCAAAGTTGCATTGGTGTCCGGTGGCGGTTCTGGGCACGAGCCTGCACATGCAAGTTTTGTTGGCCGTGGCTTATTAACGGCTGCAGTGTGTGGTGATGTGTTTGCGTCGCCATCCGTTGATGCGGTGTTGGCTGGAATTCTTGCCGTGACTGGAGAGGCAGGTTGTCTGCTTATTGTTAAAAATTACACTGGTGATCGATTGAACTTCGGGCTGGCTGCAGAGAGAGCGAGAGCGTTTGGACTACATGTGGATATGGTGATAGTCGACGATGATATTGCACTACCTGACCTGCCACAACCTCGCGGTGTAGCGGGTACTTTGTTTGTGCATAAAATTGCTGGAGCACTTGCAGAAGAGGGTGCGAGTCTTACAAAAGTCACTACAGCGGCGAAAAGTGCTATTGAAGGTGCAATCAGTATTGGTATGTCGCTGGATACTTGCACCGTTCCAGGTTCGCCAAAAGTTTCGCGTATTGAAGAAGGAAAGGTTGAGCTTGGCCTTGGTATACACGGTGAGGCTGGTGTTGATCAGCTTGATTTCATCGATGCCAAAACAGCTATGGAACAAGTTGTCGGCAAACTTAGCACGGCAATGACCTCATCTTCCTATGTCGCATTAGTAAACAATCTAGGTGGTGCTTTGCCGCTAGAGATGTCGATACTGACCAATGAACTATTGAAGTCTTCGATTGCTAAAAAAATTAAGTTCATTATTGGTCCAGCAGAATTGATGACGTCTTTGGATATGCGAGGTTTCTCAGTTTCACTGCTTCCCGTTAACAAAGATAATGAAGCATGGCTTGCTAGCGAAGTTGGGCCAGATGGTTGGCCACGGATGCAAAAAGTACAAAGTGCTTTGGTTCTGCCATTACCAGATGGGTTGTCACCCATAAGAGCCATTCCGTCTGCGCACAATGAACGGCGAGAATTTATTGCCAAATGCTGCGATATTTTTATCAAGCATGAACAGGAGTTGAATGCGCTCGATGCACAATCTGGTGACGGGGATACCGGTTCAACGATGGCGTCGGCGGCTCGAGCAATGAAAGCATCGCTAGATGAATTGCCTTTGGCAGATATGACTCAGCTCTACCGTGCCATTGGCATGCGGCTCAGCCAAACAATGGGTGGCTCCTCTGGTGTATTACTAGCGATCTTCTTCGCTGCCGCAGGGGATGCATCGGCCTCTGGACACGATGCTGTCGGTTCGCTTAAAGCTGGATTAGAAAGAATTCAACAGGTTGGTGGTGCGCAACTTGGAGATCGCACAATGATAGATGCTCTCCAGCCTGCGCTTGATGCTTTGCCGAACGGTGTTGAGGCGGCACGCAAAGCTGCCAGAGTAGGGGCTGACTTAACAGCGACGATACTGCAAGCAAAGGCTGGGCGTGCAAGCTATATCTCTGCTGACAAGTTAGAAGGGCACAATGACCCAGGCGCTGAAGCTATTGCTAAGTTGTTAGAAGGTTTAACGTAGTAAGCGAATTGCAATTTTCAGCTCACCGATACTGTTCAACGTTAGAGTAGCAGTCGATAAAATGGATAGATACAAGGGTATAAGAAATGAAAAACATTAAAGGTCCAGCTCTGTTTCTGGCTCAATTCGCTGGCGATGAAGCGCCGTTCAACTCTTGGGATTCAATCACAAAGTGGGCTGCAGATTGCGGCTACGCTGGAGTTCAAGTACCTAGTTGGGATGCGCGTTTAATAGACTTAGACAAGGCCGCAGCTTCTCGCGACTATTGCGATGAATTCAGAGGGGTAGCTAAGAACAACGGAGTCGAGGTAACGGAATTATCCACTCACTTGCAGGGGCAATTGGTCGCTGTTCATCCAGCGTATGACGAAGCATTTGATGGTTTTGCAGCCCCAGAGGTTCGAGGCAATCCTGATAAGAGGCAAGCTTGGGCCGTAGATCAGGTAATCAAAGCGATCCGAGCGTCAGCTAATATGGATATACGAGCACATGCGACGTTTTCTGGTGCACTAGCATGGCCGTATGTGTACCCATGGCCGCAACGTCCTGAAGGTCTTGTAGAGACGGCGTTTGACGAACTAGCTAAACGGTGGATGCCTATCCTGAATGAAGCAGACGATCATGATGTTGATATTTGTTATGAAATTCATCCCGGTGAAGATTTACATGATGGCGTGACGTTTGAAATGTTTCTTGAGCGTGTCAACAACCACGCTAGATGCAACATGCTTTACGACCCATCACACTATGTACTCCAGGCGTTGGATTACTTAGCTAACATCGATAATTATCATGAGCGAATAAAGATGTTCCATGTAAAAGACGCTGAATTTAATCCTACCGGAAGACAAGGTGTGTATTCAGGTTACCAAAGCTGGACAGATCGAGCTGGCCGTTTTCGAAGTCTTGGTGATGGGCAGGTGGATTTTAAGGGTATATTTTCCAAACTAACAGCGTACGGTTTTGATGGCTGGGCTGTCGTTGAATGGGAGTGCTGCTTGAAGCACCCTGAAGATGGTGCACGAGAAGGAGCACAATTTGTCAAAGACCACATTATTCGTGTTACCGAAAAGGCGTTTGACGACTTTGCTGGGGGTGGTGCGGATGATGCTGCTAACCGTCGTATGCTTGGCCTGGATCTTTAGAAAGCTTGGAAATAAGAATAAAAAAGTGCTGTTTAATTTTCGTATACAGATGACTCCCGTGTCGATCGTGCGCCAGAGAAGGGTTCATTAATTTGTCGCGGTTCAGTTTTGACCCTTAACCATTTAACGGCATATGTTTGACGTCTAATGCAATTGATGCGTTATCTTGTACATTTGATTCGATTTTAGTTGGATAATTGATTGTTATTCTGGTCTGTTATTGGAACGTACAATAATTAATTTTGTAATCTCACGCGTGCAATATGTAAATTTATCCAGCATATCTACGTGTAACGTGAGAGCAGGTTCACAGACTCTGCATTAAAGCTGCAGGCGAAACGATTCGTCACCATTCTGACGCCAGTTGCGGCATGGTATGGCCTGCAAGGTGTAACCAAAGTCTGATTCTTAACATGAATTGGAAGTGGATATGCGAGCCAAGAGTCAACGGTATGCGCGAGTACTGGTAGTTAGCTGCGCGATAGTCTTACTGGGTGGTTGCGCAACCAACACCAGAATTCTAGATAAAGAAGAAATAAATAAACGCGCATCAACGGATTTTGAGAGTCTGTTTGCGGATGCTCCGGCTCCTGGCGCGATCATCTCTCTACCAGAAGCTATTGCACGTGCACTGAAATACAATCTCGACAATCGCCTTAAAATGATGGAAGGCGTCGTTGCTCAACAACGTCTAGATTTGTTGGATTTCTGGCTTTGACCGACCAATGGACCAGATAGAAGTTGAGAAACTCTCTGAACCTCGTTTCATCTCTGCCGAAAGTATGCAGATTGGACAGTCCGTTAATGAAAGCTACGAAGACGATGTGTTAAACGGTGGTGATCTACTAGATACTTTCAGTACCAACCCGGTTCAGTACTGCGAAGTTCACTTGGTGGATAATCCGTGGCTGGGCGAAGGTCCTGAAGATTTACACAATGATGAGTTACTGGATTTATTCATCCCAGATGAGCATACGTCTAACCTTGATGATTCGTTGCTTCAAAAACCATCGAATCTGACAAATCAGTTTCTAAAGGAATCTAATAACCTGTTCGGTGACAGTTCCATCGACATGGTTGAGCTTATACAAGATTTACTGCTGACTGAAGAAGGAGAGACTGGGTTGAGTGTCAATGAAATTTTGCAGCACACTGACGATGATGCAGCATTAAAATCAGATGCTGCATAAACAGTTAGTGATGCATCGCTGAAATATAGCGCTGTATAAATTGTTGGTTATGCGTCGCTAGAATGTGACGCTGCATAAACTGAGATGGAATAATCGTCGAGGTAGTAACTAGCCTCGGCGTTGTTTGCGACGTTTTTGCAGATGGAGATGTTAGAACTCAGGAACCGGTTGTGGAATACCATTAAAGAGAGCTTGTTTATTGCGTTTGTCAGCTAACCATTTTTTTAACGATTGACTTTGCGTTACTAATTGCGAATGGCCAGAGGTTTTAATGTATTTACCCATCGGTATAGGCCTGTGAGCTTCTAGTTGTAAACCGTGCGCAGACTTAACCCATTTAATAGGCTGATTGATAATCTGCACGCGCGTTCCCGAACTGACTAAACCGGCTAGTTCGCGGATATGATTTGGAAAGAGCCTGATACAGCCATGGCTCACTCGCATACCCACACCAGCTGGTTCGTTGGTGCCGTGTATCAGATAGCCAGGTAGGTCCAATCGAATGGCGTGCTCGCCCAGTGGGTTGTCTGGTCCCGGGGGTACGATGCTCGGTAATTTTAATCCAGCCTCTTGATATTCATCAATGATAGATTGTGGAGGACGCCACGCTGGATTATGTTCAACGGCCGTAACTTTGACATCTGCAATGGGAGTCTCCCATCCTGATCTGCCAATGCCGACGGGGTAGGTATGGACTTTGTCATTGTGCGTATCAAAGTAATACAAGCGCATTTCGGGCAGGTTTATCACGATACCTTCCTGCTCCACATCAGGCAAGATGTGTTGAGTTGGTAGGGTGATCGTTGAACCTGCGACAGGGAACCATGGATTGATACCCGGATTAGCCGCTACAAGGGCGTCGAATCCTAGTTCGTGCGTGAGTGCAACTGATGCAAAATCTTCACCTTGTAAAGCGGATACAGAATGAGCTTTGCCCACAATACCAGTAACACTGGAAACAAATTCATAGCTCGCAGCTATCGCCGGCGTTGGTGTGCTTGTAGCAATTGCAGCGGCTAAGATCGAGCTAAACAGTATGTTTGAATTACGCATCATAGGATGCTTATCGACCACAAAAGATAATGCTAAATGTCTAGTGGTGCGTTCTACCAGCTATATCACATCGTACAACTAACCCTTTCCAATTGTTCAGCAGTTGCCGCGGGGGCTTATAACCAAATGGTTACTATCGAAGGCCATATAAGCAACACACTCAAAGCTAACAACTGTAAACCGATAAACGGTAAAAAGCCTTTAAAGATATCGGTCAGTGAAATATGTGGAGGTGCTACCGACTTTAGATAAAAAGCGGCTCCACCAAAAGGCGGTGATAAAAAGCTCACTTGCATATTCATACAAAACAATACGCCAAACCATACGGATACTTGGCTCGGTTCAAGCTGACCAATAAAACCAATTTCTTCTATTGGCATCGCGCGAACGATCGGGAGAAAGACTGGGATTATCAGTAACACAATGCCGACCCAATCCATGAACGCACCCATGAACAACAAAATGAGCATCATGGTGAGAAGTACAAGGAATGTTGGCATTTCTGCACCAACAATGAATTGTGCGATATAAGTTGGCCCACCGGCCAAGGTATAAGCGCCAGACAAGGCTGCGGCACCCACTGTCACCCAGATTATCGTGCCAGTTGAACGTAGGGTACGCATCAAACTGTCCCATAACAGTGCAACAGAGGCTTCACCACGTAATAGTGCAATTATAAACACGGCTAAAGCGCCCATACCAGCGGCTTCAGTGATACCCGTAACACCCCCATATATGGAGCCAAGAACAATTCCAATAATAATGAGGGGAGGCAATAAACCTTTGCCATGCTTCCAAGCATGTGCTGTGCGTGCTTTTCCAAAAATCACGAAAAGAATAGCCATCAAAGCTAGAAAAACGCCAGCTATGTAAGGTAGGTGATAACTCATGCCCATCCAAAGAGGGCCATCATCTTCAGATACGTTGGCATTAATTCCTGTTAGCGAGTACACAGCGACTCTGAGTAAAAGTACAGCAGTTAGTCCTGCTAAGACAATAAATATAAATGCCAGAAACATTTTGCCCTTCTCGCCACCTTCTGGGTCATCCGCTGCTGGTGTTGGCAAAGGCGCCAAGGATGGTTTTAAGCGAGTCCGAACAATAATGTAGATAATGATAAAGCTTGCGAGCATGAACCCTGGTATAAACGCACCAGTAAATAGCGCTTTAATTGATGTCTCTGTTATCAAGCCATAAATTATCAAAACAATCGACGGTGGAATCATGGTTCCAAGCGAGCCGGATGCGCAAATGGTACCGATCGCTAAGTTTTGGTCGTAACCCAGTCTTAGCATTTGAGGCAACGCGATGAGTCCGAGTAGTACAATTTCGCCACCGATAATGCCGGACATTGCAGCTAGCAATACGGCCATAATGGATGTAACAATTGCGATACCACCACGAACTCGGCTAAGCCAAAAATCGAGTGAGGTATACATAGCCTTAGCCACACCAGATCGTTCAAGAAGCGCTGCCATAAATATAAACAAAGGCACTGAAATCAGAACATACTCAGTCATTAAGTCGAATATTTTCTGCGTTAATATATAGAGTGCCCCAGTCCCGGGGTTGCTAGTAAGCATGCCTTCGCCAAAACTCATCGGATTAACCAATAGTGTTGGTTCGAATTTCATAACCAGCACCAATAGGGCGAGTACTGCTGATGCAAGACCCAGTGGCATGCCGATAGCAAGTGAAAACAACAAGCCGAAAACGAGTACAAGCGATATAGTACCGACGTCTTGTAATACTGAAGGATCCATTAGTTTCCACCTACGCTGCGTTTAATGGCTTCTAACTCTTCGTCATCGAACTCATCGTAGCCAGAGCGTTCTGCCTTTGTAAGATTCCAGTCCGATATTAAGTTGATGAGTGCTTGAATCGCAATCAAAGCAACAATGATTAGAATCATTGGTTGGATGGTTGCTGGAATTGGCGGGTCAAATGCTGTACCAAACATTTCCCACTTATAAAATTTAGTAACGAACACTTGTTTGAAACTGCCAAAGATCAGGAAGAATGCAAATACCCAAATAAGCACCACTGAAATGATGTCGAAAACATGTTGTAACCAACGTGGCACTGCATCGTAGAGTATGAAGATACGAATATGGCAACGCTGCTGCATCGCGTAGAAACCAGATAGTAAGAAGACGAATCCAGCGACCCAAAGAGTGAGTTCGTTCGCCCATAGAGTTGGCGCTTCAAACACATAGCGCAGAAACACTTCGTAAAGCATGATGCCGGTCATCGAAATGATCAATACCATGGTGATACGACCAACGAATATAGCCACGCGGTCAATCGGCTTCCAGTATTGGAATTCCATGCTTGCACAGCGAACCGTACGAGCACCAAAGAAGAAGATAATTGGTATCAGAATGAGTGCAGCCCAATCAATTGCATCAGCATATCCACCAAACAATCCAGGCAAATTCGGAGTCACGTCCTTGCGGCCGTGCAAGCTACTTATTTGATCCAAAAGGCTTTGACTAGCTGGTGGGATAAAATCAAGGATATAGGCTGGTGTATGCCATATGGCCCAGCCGGTGCAAATTACAAATACGAACGGAAGAAACCATTCAATAATACTACCCGATTCCTCTTGCACTACTACTTCTCCTGATTATAGAGCGAATGTATAGATACTCGCTATTGGTGTTGTTAGCAAAGTGTAAAACCTACAGGTAGGGTTCTAATCTATTAACTTGTTGCGTGTGCAAGCATTGCCAACGGTATACGTAAACGGCAGAGCGAATAACTCGCTCTGCCGATTGGATTGAAAAACCGATTGGTTCTTCTTTACAACTAAGTGGAAAGTTAACTTAGTTGGTTTACTTCATCGCACCCAAGTCTTTCAGGAAAGAGATGTGGCTTTCTAGAAGCGCCTTAGATTCAGGTGTAGTTGCAAATTCAACCCAACCTTTTTGTACCGCATCACGATACTTAGCTAGCTCTTCTGGAGCCCATTCGTAAAGGTTGACGCCTTTAGCACGAAGATCTTTTGCAGTCTGAGCATTTTTAACTTCATTCGCAGTAGCATTCTTCAATGCCAACGCCTGCATGCCCACTTTCATAATAGCTTTGTGGCTATCTGGCATTTTGTCCCAGATATCTTTACGACATGCCAAGTGATCTGCAGGCATAGAGTGGAAGCCAGGAAAGTTTGTGTGCTCAGCGATATCATACAAGCCAAGGCCAACGTTGTTGGTGAGGTTTGCAGCATCTGCACCGTCAATAATGCCTGATTCCAAAGCGGTAAAGATTTCATTGAAATCCATGACGATGGGTGATGCACCTAGGTTTTTGAAAACCATGGTTGCCATACCAGGAGGCGAACGGAACTTCCAGTTTTTGAAATCTTCTACGTTGCGGATTGGCTTGGTAGAAGAGAGTGACTCAGGTCCAGGAATCCACCAACCAACGAATTCCATATTGTGTTCGTTGTAGAGTTCATTGATTTGCGAATAGCCGTCGCCATGCAGTAACCAAGCAAGCTGTTGGTATGGATTTGTGTAACCACCCATTAAATCACCAGCGAACTGGAAAGCTGGGTTCTTACCGGTTTGGTATGCACCACCGGTCATATCGCAATCGAGAATACCTGTTGCGGCAGCATCAAAAGTTTCAGCTGATTTTACAACTGCTGAAGAATAGAACATCTCAACCTTGATTTCACCATTCGACATTGCAGTGATGTCTTCGATGAATTCAGCGGCTAGCTGTCCTGAAAGGGTTTCAGGCGAAAAGTGCGTTTGTATGCGAAGTTTGGTGTCTTCCGCATGCGCAGTACCAGCGGCGAATGCAAGAGCAACCGCACTAGCAACAATCGCTAATGGTTTTATAGATTTAAGCATGTGTTTCCTCACGTTAGTAGTTTGCAACAAGTCAGCAGTGCCTAGGGCGGTTTACCGTCTTGCATAGTTTCTGACGAACTTTTGTATACTCACAAGACCTTTGGCGGGCTGTAGACAGCCTCTGTGTCAGGTGATAGTTCGTTCTGCTAGCTGAAACCTCAGCTAACGCATGATCTCCTATGTCATACAACAGGTCAATTGCAGAAAACGGTCTTTACTGACTTTATTGGTGCAAATTGACCAAATACAAAGAAAATTTGGCTGTATGTGGTTGAAATTTGTGCTTTTCTTACGCTCAACGGTGTTTTCTTGCTGCATGCGGATATGCGGATATACCGATTGAATCGAGGCCTTTGGTTGCTGAACATGCTGACATGCACAGCTGCTTTTCAGACTTAACTGTGCGTTGGCTTGACTATTAAACGAATGCCCTCAACGGCTACAACGGTTGCTTTTTGGCCTTGGCTAATTTGCGCCGATTCACCTTGCGCAAGCTCAGCCTGCCAATCGCTGCCTGACCAACTCACACTACCTGCTGTTGATGGCCCGATTGGTAGCTTTACAACGACTTGTTTACCGATTGCAGTGTTATCCGCCATTACCGCTGGTTTGTCTTGCCAGCGGCGAATAGGTGCGTACAGCAAAGCAGTGATTGCAATGGATGCCACTAAGAACACACCAATAGTTGCTGTATAGGTTACGTCACCAGAAAGCCATGCGTAGCCTGAAGCCACAAGTGCACCAAGACCGATAAAGAGCAGCCAGAATGTCGTGAATTGGAATACAACCATTTCGATCGCAACTAGTGCAACGCCTACGATCAAAAACAGCCAGAACGGATTCAAGCTCATTGTGGGGTACTCGGTTGAGGTGGAGTACGAACAACCGGCTTCTTGTTTGCGCCAACTGTTTCCTTCAACCCATCAAACGCGGTGTACGCTTTCGCCACCATGCTGGCAACATCGGACCCATCGCCTGGTAGCAGGGCAATGGTGCCCTCTCGAGCCAATTTGTCGAAGGCAGAAACGTATTGTTCTGCAAGCTGCTGTGCAACAGCGGCTGAGCCTCCATCTTCATTAATTGCACGCGAAATCTGCCTAATTGATTCTGCACGTGCCGACGCTTCAATCGTTAGAGATTCGGCTGTACCTTGAGCACGAAGAATCTGCGCTTCACGATCACCTTCGGCTTCGTTGATTTGCGCTTGTCGGTAACCTTCAGATGTGGTCACCGCGACACGTCTTTGACGCTCGGCACCCATCTGCTTTTCCATCTCTTCAAGTATGGATGCAGGGGGCGTGATGTCTTTGACCTCATAACGCAGAACCTTGGTACCCCAAGCCTCTGATGCTTCGTCTATAGCTCGCGTAACCTGAGCATTGATGACCTCTCTGGATTCGAATGTGTCATCGAGTGAGAGCTTACCTATTTCCGCACGCATGCTGGTTTGTGCTAGCTGAGTAATAGCGAATTGTAAGTTTTCAACACCATATGAAGCTGCACGCGCATCCATAATTTTCAAATACAACACACCGTCAATACCCAAAACAACGTTATCGCGTGTAATGGCATGTTGTGACGCGACATCGACAGCGTATTCCTTTAACGAGTGTTTATAGGCAACTCGTTCTATGATCGGAATTGTGATGTGAAAACCGGCAAGTAAAGTTCGGTCATACTTTCCGAGCCGCTCAACGACATAAGCTTCGTTCTGAGGAACAATGCGAACGAACGAACGTAAAAACAGAATGAAAAGTATGACAGCACCGACTAACAGTGCAAAACCCATTGACTCGAACATACTAAAATTTCCTATAAAATCGCGAATATTATCGATGACAGGTATAGATTCAGGAACTCTCAATCCATCTGACGTTGTAATTAATGTCGTATCTTTAAATCCTTCTAACAACTCAGGTGCAAAGTTAGAAACTACACCGTAGAAACCGAACGCCAGGATCAGATACAACAACAACGGGGGGCGACGTGGCTTCGGTTGAGATGATTCTCGTGAATTTCGAGTATCACTTTCCATTTGTGTATCAAACTGCTTGTCTACAGAATCCGACTTATTCCATGGATTTGAGTCTGGTTGCTGATTTTGAGTTGGTCGACTGCTTTTCGAATTACCCCGCCTAGTGATAGCACGCATTGCATCCCTCAGCACTTCATCTAGATCAGGCGGTGTTCCTTTTGTAGCCATCTTAAAGTCGTCTTAATTGTTTACTATAATTTATAGGAACTTTAATAAGCACCTACATGCATGTCTATCGAATGGTAGGAGGTTCTTTTACAAACACAAAATTTTACACACGAACACAAGACCAGCAATAGTGGGGTCAAGTATCTCACTAATCAATACCATAGCGTTGAAAATATTGCCAATCGTAAAACTCTCAACGACATAAACACAACTACAGGCTCGTTAAGTGTCTGGCATTAAGCCCATGCGGCCAAACCACGCATACCTAATTGTGAACTGTGGAAAACGTTGCTTGTAAGTAACGAAACCTCCTACAACTTAAGTAGTCAGTAACAAAAGGTTTTCATAGGAATTACACACATGTTTATCAGTAACATTCGACCCACAATGCGACGTTCAAAAGGCGCGGTTGCCGCTAGTATTCTATTTTGCACCGCTAGTTTGGGTAACTTTGCATTTGCGGATGATGGCTTGCCCGACTTTGCAACCTTGGTTGAAAATGAAGGAAAAGCAGTTGTCAATATTGCGGTCACATCAGCAGTACGCCCTGCATCTTTATCGAATCAGCCTAACCTGGAACAAATCCCAGAACAATATCGTAAGTTCTTTGAGCAACAACAAGAATCCCAACGAGGTAGAGCACCTAGATCAAGCTCAGGTGTCGGTTCAGGCTTTATCGTATCTGAAGATGGCTATATTCTGACGAATGCCCACGTTGTTAATAATGCAACTGGCATCACTGTTCGATTACGCGATAGAACCGAGCTAACCGCCGAGTTGATCGGGTTAGACGAACTAACCGATGTTGCGCTTATTAAAGTTGAGGCCGATGATTTACCAATTGTAAAAATGGCATCGTCTGAGAAAGTCAGGGTAGGTGAGTGGGTACTCGCTATCGGCTCACCATTTGGATTCGATCAAACAGCGACTCAGGGAATAGTGTCTGCAGTTTCTAGAAACTTACCGTCAGCAAACTATGTTCCGTTTATTCAAACCGATGTTGCAGTGAACCCAGGAAACTCTGGTGGACCTCTGTTTAATACCGACGGCGAAGTCATTGGCATCAACTCACAAATTTATTCAAGCACGGGTGGTTACCAGGGGCTTTCTTTTGCAATACCAATTGATTTGGCAATGAATGTTGCAGAGCAGCTCAAGGAAAGCGGTGAAACCAGTCGCGGTTGGTTAGGTGTTGGTATTCAAGACGTAACGCCAGACTTGGCGGAATCTTTTGGACTCGGGCGCGTAACCGGCGCGTTGATATCCAGTGTTGGTCAAAACACACCGGCAGAACGTGCAGGCATTCAGGAAGGTGACATTGTTCTAGAGTTTAATGGTAGAGCTGTAAATCGCTCTAGTGAATTACCTTCTTTGGTTGGCGCTGTAAGAATAGGTACCGCTACCACAATTAGTGTGTTTCGAGAGGGTGTGAAAAAGGAGCTAACAGTGACGATCGGTGAACGCGGAACAGAGTCTGTTGCAGCTGTCCCTAAAGCTAATTCGACATTGGGAATGAAGCTAGCTGAACTGAGCGCTGACGACCTTGAACAGTTCAGTCTTGAGCATGGAGTAGGTGTAGCTGAGGTTGAGCCACAAAGTGTGGCTGAAGCTGCAGGCTTAATGGTTGGTGATGTGATACTACAATTAAACGGTGAAGAGACGTCGACCATCGAGCAAGTACTCAGCTCAACGAAGCAACTGCCGATTGGTAAGCCAATTCCAATGCTCGTACATCGTTCGAGCAATCCTTTGTTTCTAACATTGCGATTACCTGAAACTGTCGAGTAGTAGATGTCAGCTAGATGCGGGAAACTACCCGCATCTAGCCAGTGTTTGTTATTCTAGTTATATTGGCTGCCTAAGCTTTGATGCAGCGTTAGTAACTACAATTTGAGCAATGCTCTTTCATAGCCTAAGTAACGTTGCACCCATATTTATTTTGCTACTAGCAGGTTTTTTGGCTGTTAAAGGCCGATTACTCAGCGGTGACGTCATCGACGGACTGATGAAGTTCTGCACTCATATCGCTATTCCTTGTTTGCTATTCCGCGCAACATCAACCATAGACCTACAAACAGCTTACGATTGGCGCATATTGCTATCGTATTTTGGTACGGCAGCCATTTGCTTTAGCATTGCGATTATAGTTGCGAGCAAGTTTTTTTCTCGTCGTCCAGGTGAAGCTGTCGCTGTCGGGTTCAGCGCACTTTTTTCTAATATGGTTTTGCTTGGTCTTCCTATAGCTGACCGCGTATTCGATGAGCACGCTGTGTCTCTTACGATTGCTATCGTATCTTTGAACGCTCCTATTTGCTATTTATTAGGCATTGTTACTATGGAGTCGGTGCGCGCTGATGGCAGATCGTATGCCGATACAGCATCGGTTGTGGTCAAAACCATGTTCAAAAATTTGTTGATGATTGGTATTGGGCTTGGATTCATGGTCAACTTTGGTGGCGTGGTTTTACCTGAGGCTTTATCAGTATCTGTCGGAATGATGAAGTCTGCCGCTTTGCCTTGTGCGCTTTTTGGGCTTGGTGGTTTATTAGCGCGTTACGCTCTGGCCGAGCAATTAGCAGAGTCTAGCGCGTTGTCTGCAATATCGTTGTTTGCAAGCCCAGTGATAGCGTATTTAGTTTGCACGGTACTTGGTGTATCAGGCTCGGAACGAAAGTTGGTCGTTGTGTTGGCATCCATACCACCTGGACTCAATGCCTACCTTTTTGCCAGCTTGTATTCGCGTGGCCTGGGCACTGCATCGAGTAATGTTCTAATTGGGACTGTCTTGTCCGTGTTTAGTGTCAGTTTTTGGCTATGGATACTATAGCTAAATTGCAACTACAGTGCATCTAGTGAAGCAATCCATGCGGCCGCAGAGGCATCACTTGGCATCCGCCAATCTCCACGCGGTGACAGACTCATTGAGCCGACTTTTGGACCGTTAGGTACATCGTCACGCTTGTATTGCTGTGAGAACGCACGTGTAATATTCACTTTTAACCACTTTTTCAATTCGTCAGGTGTGTAGTCTCGAGACCAGCCTTCTGCTTGGTTCGCAAGATACAAGACTTTTTCTGGGCTAAAGCCATAACGAGCAAGATTAAACATGAAAAAGTCGTGTAACTCATAGGGACCAACCGTATCCTCAGTACTCTGTGCTTCTTGCGTACGTTCGTTAACCGGAAGTAGTTCGGGTGAAATTTCAGTATTCGCTATTGACAATAGCGTATCGCTTACCGGGCCTTCGAATTGATTGTCTGCTACGTATTCCACCAGAAATCGCACCAGGGTTTTAGGTACTGAACAGTTAACGTTGTACATGCTTTGATGGTCGGCGTTATAGGTACACCAGCCGAGCCACATTTCAGACATGTCGCCAGTGCCAAGCACGAACCCCATATTCATAAGCAATTCAGTTCGACGACGTGCCTGAACGTTTTCAAATACTAAGTCTTGTCGGTCAGATTCGGGTACGGCATTAACCAATTTGATGAATTCATCGACCGTGAGATTGCTGTTTTCACGCGCCATAAGATCAATTTGACCGAATGGTTTGTAATCGGTTGCACGGGCCAGGTCATAGAACTCTTGTAGTGCCGCTTTTCGTATATCAATTTCACTCACTTGTACATCGAGATGCTGCATTAAGTCGTGTGCGTTGTTGAGCGTATGGCTCGTTGTACCGAAGCCAGGCATGGTCACGCCACGAATATTGCGTCGTGGAATGTCCATAAGATCACAGGTCTTTGTTGCAACCAATAGTGCTAGAGTAGAATCCAGACCACCTGAAATTCCAATAACCATTTTTGGATCATCACCAAGGCAATCAAGACGTTTTGCAAGTGAAGATGTTTGAATTCCGAAAACTTCACTGCAACGATCAGCCAAGGTACTCACACTATTAGGTACGAATGGCATAGCATTTACTGGCTGCACCATGTCACCAGACGCGCTCACCAAATTAAAAGGAATGCGTCGGTATTGACGGTTCGCTAAGTATCGTTCGCTGTCTATAAACGTAGTGGTAGCTCTTCTTTCGGTTTGCAACATTTCTATGTCAACATCACTAGTCACTGCATAAGAGTCACGTCTTGTTGGTTGAGTATCTCCCACGCGGGTAGATTCAACCAACAAATGTCCGCCTTGGGCAATCATTGCGTGACCACCATAGACTAAGTCTGCGGTACTTTCTGTCGGGCCACTGCTCGAATACGCATATGCGGCTATACACCGGCCAGACTGTCCTGTGACCAGATTGCGACGATAGCCTGCTTTACCTATGGTTTCTGGAGATGAAGATAAATTGCAAAGTATATTCGCGCCAGCGACTGCTGCCAGACTCGAGGGTGGTATTGGCATCCAAATCGCTTCGCATATTTCAGTGTAAACAACAACTTCAGGTTGACCGAATCCGCCACCTTGAGTGAAGAGCAACTGGGTTCCAAAAGGAACCTCATCATTTACAATTCGAACCTTCTCTGGTGTGGTTTCATCCGCTGATGCGAAGTAGCGGCCTTCATAGAATTCGTTGTAGTTAGGAATAAACTGTTTTGGTGTAGCTCCAATGATTTCACCGTTGTTAATAACGACCGAACAATTGTAGAGTGCAGGTCCGCAGCGCAATGGAGCACCAACAATAATAAGCTGTTGTTTGTTAGGAGCATCGTTAGCTAACCGTTGAAGCTGCGTTTCTGTTGCATCAAGCAATGCTTGCTGGTGAAATAACTGTCCACATGAGTAGGCAGATATACACAGCTCAGGAAATAGTACAACATCCGAGTCGGGTAGACCTTCTAGCATACTCAAAATTTCAGATGTGTTTGCAACCGGGTTAGCAACACTAACCTTAGGTACCGCAGTTGAAATTCGAACAAAGCCAAATTGTGTATTCATTGCTTAAAACGTCAAGTCAGTCAATAGGGTTATCTTAGCGAAAAAGCGAGCTACGATACGGGTGAAATTAAGATATTGTTGTTTTTGACAACTTATGCCTACTTGTTGTCAGCTCGCAAGTCCGCGAGGTGCTTGTTAACATGCCATTTTTGGTGGTTTTAATTCAGCAAAATGTTGGTATCCACACTTACATGCTATGTGCCATATTTAGTTGATTTCCGGTCAAATAGGCTTTTTTTGGCGAATCGATAATAGAATATTTGTTGATAAGCCAAACGGTGCAAATCGACCATAAATAGATTGACGCATGACTCGCTGACAAAATATTGTCGATTGCAGAAGAACGGCACGCGATCGCACAGCGTTACATGAGTATTTTTTGAAGATCGTCAGTGAGCAGCTGAACATATTTTAACTCGATGGGATGCGCTTTGATGTCAGCGCCATAGTTAGCAACAGAACAACCGAGACCAGTAGGCATGTTCGAAGTAGAAACGATAACTGAGGCCAAGTCATCGTTAGCTCATTTTCAATTTCGACGTATTGCACTGTGGACAAACTATATAACGCAACTGCAAACCCTAAGCGACCTGCAAGGCTCTGGATCGAGAGGTAGGTAGCCCGCTGAGCGCTCGCTATATGCGGTGCAATTGCGCTTAGCATGGGCGCATGCGTCAATGCCATTGCAAAATTGCGGAACATCACAATGAAGAGTACTAACGGGTGTAGAACTATCGACATAGCTGCAATAATACTGCTTTGAATGAATAAGCTGGCCATCAATAATTTTGGTGTGCCAAATTTACGTTGCAGCGGAATACTGATGTAAACCGCGAATGCGCCGGTGAGCATTGACACTGCCAGCACAACGCCTGAAACGATCGCGCTTGTATCTGTATCACCAAACCAGTTGCTTTGTAGCAGCTTGACATACGGCTGATTAAATTCTGCAGGAATATGTTCGAGTGAATAAGCCACAACAAAATATGCGAACAACCATAACAATAGCGGTTGCCGCAAACTACCAATGCAGATTCGCATTTGATTTAGAAATGTCTGAGCCTTAATAGTTTGTTTAGGTTCGTAAAATCGAGTGCAAATAATGAGTGAAATTAAGCTTGCAACGAGTGCGAACATATAGGGCACATCAAGACTAAAGTAGCCGACTACGCCCCCAATTAATCCTGATGCGGCTAGTGATAACATGGCGTATTTCGCAGCTTTTGCTTCGTGGGCGGCATATTCCTCTTGCCTGTTAAGTTGTAGCAGGGAGTCATAAAGTAGCGATGTATCTGACCCAGATTTAAAGGAAAAAAAGCCAGCTAAAAAACATTGACCAATGACCAAAGTTGTTAGATTTGTTGCAAACAAAAACACGCAATATGAAATGGCCCCAAACATTGCAGACAAAATCAATATCGGTTTTCTACCGTAAAGATCGGACAAATAACCCGAGGGGATTTCCAATGCAAACACGCCGAAATAGTAGGCTGAAGCAATAACCAGCGCGTCACTCAGCGATACGTATTGATTGAAATAGAGGAAAAACAGCGGCAGCCATGGCAGAAAATTTGATGCCACTTGGTACAGTGGATATAGCCGAATATTCTGTTCGAGAGAGGCGGTCGATTCGCTCATGTTGCAGCTATTGCTCAGCCGCAGCTTTATGCACTGTCGTTTCAGTCAACGCAACGTCTGCATTGGCAATAATGTAGTCATTACCATCCTCACCCCAAACACGTGACCCTTTGCCTTCTTTTATAGCAATGCCACGGTCGAAATTACCAAATCCACCGGCAGGTAATACTGTTTGCGCGCGTTCTATCGACTTTGCTTGTTGACTCATTTTATCTATCCGGCTTTAGCTGCAACTTATGCTCAAGTGCAAAGTAATTTAACTAATGAACTTATGAACTTATTATTAAGTGTACGAACCTTCTTACACGGTTGCGGTGCGATAAGCAATGGTGTGAGTGAATAAGGAATAGTTGCAAGATACGTTATCAGTAAAGGCTGGTACGCTAACCGTTCAAAATATTAAATCATTATCACAACTTCTTCAGATTCATTTTTGCTGTTGACTTGGCTTCATCGAATGCTTTGCGGCGTTGCTCAATTTCAACTGCGCAGAGCTTATCTGGATTGGAATAGTCCTCTTTCCAGTCGGGCTCCCCGATCCATTGGTAGGGCGACTGGAAAGTTGTAGTGGGTCGCACCGCACCAACCGCTAATTCCAATGCTAAATTAACCGTGTTACTTTGACATTCCAGATGGTTTGGTAGTCCGGCGGAATTGCCGAGTGGGAAGTCACTGAATAGAAAGCGCGGAACGCCAACATTTTCAACGATGTCTTTTGCACAGCCCATGACAACCGTGACGATTCCAGCTGACTCCAAAATGCGTGCTGCTAATGAAACAGATTGATGGCAAACTGGGCAATTAGGCACCAATAGCGCTATATCGACTTTGTCTTGCTGACACAAACTTAATAACCGTTGGCAGTCAATATCCAACGTTGTGCGCTTAGATCGATTGGTTGGTAATCCATAGAAGCGATCTGCAATGCGTCCAATTATTTGTCTCTGCGCCGCTTGCTGAAGTGCAAGTAATGGAAAATATGACCCGATGTCTTCAGCACTGGTATGTTCTCGATCTATTGCAACGTGGGAGATGCGCAAATCGGGCATGGTATGGCTATGCATGGCGTAAACTTCAAAGAATTTGGCAGCGGAGTTGTATGGTGCGCCTGGGCCTTGATCACCTTTAGTCTCTAAGAAGGGTGCAGCTGTAGTGACGATCGATACGCAACACTGCGTCAGTGGTTTTGATAGCGCTGTAAAAGGGGTATGCGGATAGCTCGCCCAATCATATGGTTTTCCATAACCTAGTGCTTCATAATATCGACGCGTGCGTTTTATATATTCCAATGGTTGATCTTGTCTAGTCATTGCATCTAATTCACTTAGTCCCTGCCAATAGAAACTTCTTAGACAATTCAATATTCTTTTTCAGTCTGTTGATGTCATCTTGATGTAAGACGCCTTTTGGTTTCTCTATGAGGTTGAAGTGACCAAAATTATCCTCACCAGCTACAAGCTTTGCATTTGTTTTATCGTTCGTCGTTTGTTTCATGTCGGGGGTAATATACCGTATAGCTAATCCTATCCGCCTGTAGTTGGAGCTGTTTTTATGAGAGCCGTGAAATACTTGCCCATGATGCAATGACATCTGACCTGGTTGCAGAACAACACTCACGGCATCGTCTTCATCCACCGTCACAGCGAGTTCTTGGCCGCGTGAAAGCAGGTTTTTCTTATCAAAAGTATCTGTGTGCTCAACTATGCTGCCTAAATGAGTACCCGGTATAAACTTTACACAGCCGCTTTCTACCGTAGACAGTGACAGGGCTACCCACGCTGTCACTTCGTGACTGTCAGTCAATCCCCAGTAAGTAAGGTCTTGATGCCAACTAATGTAATCATCAGTTTTTGGCTCTTTAATGAAGAGGCTTGCATTCCACACCAACACATTGGGCCCAAGTATGTCTTTCACAGGATTGAGTACCGATGGAAGTCGTGTGATTTCATCGGCAAAGGGGAGTACGCTGCTGGCGTGCCCTATTGCAAGCTGGCGCAACTCTGGATCAGATTCACAGTGACCTTCTATAGATTCAAGGTGGTTAACATAAGCTTGTGCGGTTTCAATAGTAAAGACGGTTACTGGGAAGTGGTAGCCTTGGTCTTCATAGTTGGCCAACCAATCGGCTGGCATGGAGCTATCTTCTGAATTTGATATACAACTATCGTTACTCACGGAAAAATCTCCCTCTGGGCACGTTTATGCTAAACCTTACCGGTTGCTGTCAGAATTGTGTTTCAGCGACGGGTAATTCAGCTAATTAACACTGAAGTTAAGATGGACAGATAGATCTGTCAACACTAAGACTAGGAATTGATCATGAAAACCGATGTTGTAACCGTCTGCGGAGTCGATAACCATACTTTCGACTGCGTTATTGAGTCTCCTGAACATGAGCCGGTTGGCGCTATTGTGGTCCTACAAGAGATATTTGGCGTAACGCAGCAGTTGAAAAATATAGCTAAAACCTATGCCGAGCTTGGATACATCGTTGCAATTCCGGCACTATTTGATAGACAAGGAAAAGATCTCGTTATTCCGTTCGCCGAAGGGTCTAAAGCAAAAGCTCTTATGGAGGCGGCTAATTTAGATCACGTCATGGCCGACATTGAAAGCACGGTATCGGTCATGCGTGAAAATAGTGATACGGTAGCTGTGATGGGGTTCTGTTGGGGTGGCGGGTTAGCTCTGCGTTGTGCGCAGAAGCTCGATATCTCAGGTTCGATTATTTTCTATGGTACGCGAATGACAAACTACCTCGATGGTCCATTGAAATCACCCGTGCTAGGTCATTTCGGCTCTGATGATGCGCATGTGCCGTCTTCTGATTTAGTTGAGGTTCAACGGTATTTTCCTGATATGCAAATGCATACCTATAAGGCTGGGCATGCATTCGCCAATGATTCTAGAGAGCAATACGTTGCAACGGCTGCGACCTTAGCTCATCAACGAAATGAGGCGTTTTTACGCACAATCTTAAGTTAATTGCGGCGTTTGAGTGAACTTTCGGATGTTATAATTCAAAAAAATTCCCAGCCTTAGACATATCGACACCACGCACAATGAACAGTATCGCATCCGATCAGCGCATAGAAGCGATCATTCCGGTTCAATCTCCGCAAAGTTTGTTTGAAGTTTTACCTTTGCCGTCTTCGCTGGCTGAGCAGATTATTCAAACGCGGCTGCGTATTTCACGCATCATTCATGGCGAAGATAAACGATTGTTAGTGATCGTTGGGCCTTGTTCAATACACGATACAGGCGCTGCTCTTGAATACGCGAATCGGCTAAATCCACTTCGAAAAAAATACAGTGACACCCTAGAAATTGTTATGCGTGTGTACTTTGAAAAACCACGCTCAACCGTTGGGTGGAAAGGTCTCATTAACGATCCGAATTTAGACGACAGCTGCCAGATCGATAAAGGGCTTCACAAGGCGCGCAAACTGTTGCTCCAACTGGCTGAATTAGGGTTGCCGGCGGGCTGTGAATTTCTAGATACAGCAACAGGGCAGTTTTACGCAGACACCGTGAGTTGGGGTGCTATTGGTGCAAGAACGACAGAGAGTCAAGTGCATCGTGAGATGGCATCGGGCTTGTCGTGCCCAGTTGGTTTCAAAAATGGCACTAAGGGCAATATTGATATCGCGCTTGATGCAATGCTCGCTGCAAGTCACTCGCACACTTTTCTTAGTCCTGATACGAACGGTCAACTTGCAATGTATCGAACTGCTGGAAACTCAGATGCGCATTTGATTTTACGAGGTGGGAACGAACCTAACTATCAGTCACACCATCTTGGACAAGCCTACAGCGAACAACAGGATAACGGCTTATCACAAAGGATAATAATCGATTGCAGTCATGCAAATAGTGGTAAAAATCACAAGCGCCAATCGATAGTGGTTCAGGATATTGCATCGCGACTCAACGACGAGATCGATATGATTGCCGGCATCATGCTTGAAAGTCATTTAGTGGAAGGCAAGCAGGCTTATACCACTGCAGAAAAACTAATCTATGGACAGAGCATCACCGATGCCTGTATCGGCTGGGAGGAGACAGAAACGATGCTTGGAGCACTTTCTGAATCAGTGGCATCAGCATTGGGTTGATTGCGTTGGTTTTAAAGTTTTTAGCTGCTCAAATAACACCCTATTGCTGAACGGGTGTTTTGTTATGTCTTTGCCTTGGTTTTAAGACTATTTTTATCAGCTGAAGATTCCATATGTTCGCCGTATAAAATGATTCGGTGATCATTCAGCTCATAACCAAGCTCAGTGGCAATTTCCTTTAATCTGTTTTCAATAACTTCATCTTTAAATTCTGACACCATGCCGGTTTTTAGGCAGACGATATGATCATGATTATCGCCGGTATCGAGCTCAAAAATAGCTTGACCGCCATCAAAGTGATGCCGCGTTACAAGACCTGCTGCTTCAAACTGGGTAAGCACGCGATAGACGGTTGCAATACCAACTTCAATATCCTTGCTCAAAAGCACTTTATAGACATCTTCAGCGCTGAGATGGTGCTGCTCTGCTTCTTCAAGAACTTGAAGAATACTGACGCGAGGCAGGGTCACTTTCAGACCGGCGCTTTTTAGGTCCGTGTTCACGGTGGTCTGTTTCATGGAAACTCGTCTGTGCAAATTAAGGGCGGCTAGCGGTTAGTTTACAACAAATTATCCACAATTAAATAATGGTTTATTAGCTGTCTGAGCTAAATTGAACAATTCGAGGCCATAAAGTCTCCATGTTACAAAGCTGTGTCAATCTGCTACCGGATAGCTAACCCATCTGTCTGATGGCGGCCAATGCGTCGGGAAGCTCTTCAAATGAGTCGACAATTGCATCAGGCTGTAGTTCGTCTCGCAGTTCCGTAACCGATTGCCCATGGTTATACCCGTAGCTCACAGCCAGTGAGTAGAACCCAGCAGCGCGGGCCGCTTTTATGTCAGATATCGAATCACCAATCAGGAGCGCATTGCTGGTTTTAACGTCGCACAAACGCGCTACTTCAAATAAAGCCGCTGGGTCTGGTTTTTTAGCAGAAACGTCATCACCGGCGACACAATGCTCAAAACGGTGCAGGATATTTAGCGATTTCAATAGTGGCATCGTAAACCGTCTTGCTTTGTTAGTGACTATACAAAGGGGAGCTCCAGTGCTTGCTAACCAATCGAGCCCAGCTTCAACGCCCGGATAAAGCGTGGAATGGGTGCCGTTGTTAGATTGGTAAAATTCCTCGAAGACGGGCATTGCACTTGTAAATTGCTCAACGGTTGCATTTTCACTCATCCCATTAGTGAGTGCCCGATGTACCAGTCGCTCGATACCGTTTCCAACCCAGTTTCTTACTTGAAGTTCTGATGAGAGCGGCATACCCAAGCTTTCTTGCATCGCGTTTACCGCAGCACTCAAATCGCCGACAGAATCGACCAAAGTGCCGTCTAGATCGATAGCGATTACATCAAAAAACAGCTTCATGATTTCATACTCTGGCGGTCAAACTGCTAACATGAACGAGTTGGTATTTTACGGTATTTTAAGCGTGCGAATGGCTTCTCGACCTTTGCCATAGATTTGCAAGAACCGCGTGTTGTTGAACAGCGCCATAGCGAAGTGACACCCTAGAACCTACTATTTTAAAAACCAACGCGTTTGTCTCCATGCTCACAGTGAGACCAATGGCGAATAATGGATAACTAGAGGTTCTTTGGCCACAATGCAAAACGAACAACACATCACTGAGATACGAGAATCAGTCAAAGCTATCTGTGCAACGTTTGGTGAAAACTACTGGCGTGATCTGGATAAAAAAGAAGGCTATCCGACCAAATTTGTAAAAGAAATAACTGATGCTGGATTTCTTGGCTGCCTTATTCCAGAAGAATATGGTGGCGCAGGACTAGGCCTAGTTGAAGCTTGTGCCATTCTTGAGGAGATTTCACGCTCTGGAGGACACCCCGGTGCTGCACATGCTCAGATGTACGTTATGGGTTCGGTACGTCGACACGGTACGCCAATACAAAAGCAGACATACCTTCCCGCAATCGCCGCTGGCGAACTTCGACTGCAATCGTTTGGTGTAACAGAACCAACATCAGGCACCGATACAACTTCGCTGAAAACTACCGCCACTCTCGATGGCGACAACTACGTTGTGAATGGACAAAAAGTGTGGATAAGCCGCGTCAAACACTCAGACCTTATGGTGTTGCTAGCTCGCACAAAATCAATTGAAGAGCGCGCTTCCAAAACGGATGGTTTATCTTGTTTTATTGTTGATTTGCGAGGTGCCGAAGAACGCGGTTTAACTATTCAACCAATAGATGCAATGATTAACCATCATGCATGCGAATTGTTTTTTGATGATTTTCTCATACCAAAAGACAATTTGTTGGGGGAAGAGCATAAAGGATTCCGTGTTGTTATGGATGGAATGAATGCTGAACGCATTCTTATTGGCGCTGAGTGTATTGGCGATGCACGGTACTTCATTGACAAGGCAAGTGCTTACGCTACCCAGAGAGTGGTGTTTGATCGCCCTATAGGGCAAAACCAAGGTGTCTCATTCCCAATTGCTGCGTGCTATGCACAAACGGAAGCTGCAGCACTCATGGTCGAAAAGGCGGCTCGTTTATTTGATGCCAATGAGTCTTGTGGCGCGGAGGCGAACATGGCGAAAATGTTAGGCGCAGATGCATCTTGGAAAGCAGGGGATACGTGCCTTCAAACGCACGGTGGTTATGGAATGAGTCGCGAATATCACATTGAAAGAAAGCTGCGTGAAACCCGGCTGTACCAGATAGCGCCTATATCCACGAATCTCATCCTGTCGTATATAAGCGAGCATGTACTCGGCATGCCAAGGAGCTTTTAATGGGTCCATTAGATGGCATGTTGATTATTTCAATTGAGCAGGCAGTAGCTGCACCGCTGTGTACGGCACGGCTTGTTGATGCAGGTGCGCGTGTTATAAAAATTGAGCGCGCTGAAGGTGATTTCGCTCGTGGATATGACAAAGCGGCCAAAGGGGAAAGCTCCTATTTTGCATGGCTTAATCAAGGCAAGGAATCTGTGTGCCTGGATTTTAAGAAAGCAGACGATGCCAAGCTACTCTGGTCGATGCTAAAGAAAGCCGATGTATTAGTGCAAAATTTATCGCCCGGTGCCCTAGCGCGCTCAGGGTTTTCAAGTGATGCGATGCGTGCTGAAAATAAAGGTTTGATCATTTGCAACGTATCAGGCTATGGAAGCGAGGGCGAGGTCGCAAACAAGCGTGCGTATGACTTATTAGTTCAGGCTGAAAGCGGGCTAATATCAGTATCAGGAAGCGAGCAGGCGGCAGGCAGAATAGGCGTATCGATCTGTGATATTGGTGCAGGTATTACGGCCTATAGCTCCATTCTTGAAGCCATTCTCAAGCGAGCACAAACCGGTTCGGGCGAAGAGGTGTCAGTGTCTTTGTTTGATGTTGCTGCAGAGTGGATGACGGTACCTTATATGCATGCACAATTTGGTGAAGGTGCACCTAAACCAGCCGGACTTCGTCACCCATCGATTGCACCCTACGGTGCATTCTCTTGCAAAGAGGAACGGTTGGTACTGATCTCTATTCAGAATGAACGCGAATGGGAAAGACTATGTAAGGAAGTGCTACTAACTGAGAGCTTGTTTACCGATAATCGTTACGGCACTAATAACGATCGTGTGAATAATCGAGTCGCATTAGAAGCTGATATTAACGCGGTGACCCAAACGTTGACTGCAGAGGAGTTTCAACAGAGATTGCAGGTTGCATCAATTGCGTATGGTGCGATAAATTCTGCATCCCAGCTCGCAGATCATCCGGCTTTTAGAAGTCGGCTTGGCCACACTTTTAGTGGAGAGCAAATGCAGTTGCCAGCACATCCGGTAATCAGAACGAATCCAGAGCCTGCACCTAACGTAAGTACTCCATCCATCGGCCAACACACAAAGCAGTTACGAGCTGAATTTCTCGATCGATAGAAAGGATAACCAATGTTACCTCGAATTAATTTATTCAAGCCCTCTCATCTATTGAAAAAAAGGCACTATCAGAGCCGTAAGTGGTTTTTTACAATATTGCTTTTCAGATGGAATATAAATGAGCAGATATAAGCTGGAACAAGCCCAAATCGACACCTATCAGAACGACGGTGCGGTGCTAATAAAAGGCTTATTCACTAACTGGGTTGATGACATTAGCGCAGGAATAGAACGTAACATGCGCGAGCCTGGTGTTTACGCTGCAGAAAATGTTACGGAAAAAGAGACGGGCCGTTTCTTTGATGATTATTGTAATTGGACAAGGATTCCTGAATTTGAAAAAATCATTAAACACTCCGATGCGGCCTCTGTAGCTGCGCAGTTGATGTCATCGGATACCGTACAAATATTTCACGATCATGTGTTAGTCAAAGAGCCGGGGACATCGAAACCAACGCCATGGCACCAAGACTCGCCTTATTATTTTGTTGATGGCATACAGAACGTCAGTTTTTGGTGTCCTATTGACCCAGTGAAAGATGCAACGCTACGGTGTGTTGCGGGGTCTCACTTATGGGATAAGCCTGTCTTGCCCGTTAAATGGTTAGCTGAAGATCAGTTCTATCCTGACGACAGGCAGTTCCAACCTGTACCCGATCCAGATGCGCAAAACATGCAAGTGCGAGAGTGGGAAATGGAGCCTGGCGATGTTGTGGCGTTTCACTATCGAACGCTCCATGGCGCTCGAGGTAACAACACTGACTCTCGTCGGCGTGCATTTTCTTTGCGGTTCGTTGGAGACGATGCAAGATATATAACCCGACCAGGCAAGACATCTCCACCTTTTCCCGGACATAGCATGCGCGATGGCGATCGTCTACGAGAGGACTGGTTCCCGGTTGTCTATACCAAGTAACTTGATTTAAGGAAGGTACTCATCACGCCACTTTAAAACCACATTAAATGAAATCGACACCCTTAACTCATCACTAGCATTGGGGTGAACAAAGTTATGCAGAAAAGAAGGCCATAACAACAGCATGCCAGCAGTGGGTATCACGCGGTGTTCGGCTTCTACTTGAGCGTCGTTTCGCACGGCAAGCATATTGGCTTGGGCGCGTGGGTCGAAAAAGGATATTGCGCCGGGGTTAAGGTCTGCGCGCGCTGACCGATCATATTGTTGTGCACTTGGAATCGCGACATAGTAAGTACCGCTAAGATAACTATGTGGATGATTGTGCACATTGTGATAGTCACCCCTTCTGTTTATGTTCGACCATGCCTGCAAGTTCCATTTGACATCGTAATCCAATCCACAGTGGCGCAAATAGTCAGCTACGGTCTTGTTAATACATTGTTTTAACCATCCGATAACCGGGTTGTCGACACTGAGAATGTCTTGCGCTAAATAATTGCTGGTGAGATCTTCTTTATGATCATCAGCATTGTATGAATCTTCTTGTTGAAGAATGTACGACAACAATGCACCGTTTGCTGGCGCCGAATTCGGTAACTGGCGTTGCAAAAAATGTGTCGGCCAAAGGGCTGAAAAGCCATCCTCATTTATCTCATTCGATCGCATTGTATTGTTCTATGCAAGTTAACGCCTGATCAGCTTAGCATTCAACCAATGTTGATTCGGCTGAGTTGTCGAGGCAGGTGCCAGTAACTCGCGACAGGTAAACTTGCGAGTAAAGCCATAGACTGATAGCGTAATACAACAAACAAAGGTCTTTAAATGCCAGCAACGGCAAAAATATCTTGCCACCGAAAGCGATTTCGGTATACTACGCCGAAAGTGCTTTCGTAAATACTAAATAACCAAGTTAGTAGGCGTTATTCCATGCGGCGGACCAATCTAAAAGACCTAGCAAAGGCGTTAGAATTAACGGAGAGCACGGTTTCGCGCGCGCTGAATGGGTATTCGGACATCAGCGCTCGCACAGTTAAGCGAGTGGAAGCGGCTGCCGCAGAGCTTGGTTACAAGCCCAATCAAAATGCGCGTCGACTCGCTACTGGTGTTGCTGAGGCGATAGCCTATGTAATCCCCCAAAATCACAGCTCATTGGCAGAACCTTTTGTATCCCAACTGTTGAAAGGTATTGATGAATCGTTGACTCGTCGCGGTTGGGACTTATTGGTAACGCATACCAGCAGTGAGGAAGACGAATCGGAAAAAATTCGTAAGTTAATTTCCTCTGATCGAGTCAGTGGCATTGTATTAACAAGGCCGTTCAAGAACGATGCGCGCATTAAATTACTCAAAGAAAGCAATTTCCCATTTGTTGTACACGGTCGATCGGCCGATAGCGACAGCTATGCGTGGTACGACATTGACAATAAGCTCGCTTTTTATACGGCTGCAAACCATCTTCTCAACTTGGGCCATAAGCGTATCGGATTGATATGCGCACCGTTGTACTACAACTTTGCGTGCGAACGACTTGAAGGTTATAAAACGGCTCTAGCAGATACTGACATTGCCTATGATGAGTCAATCGTTGTCAGTACAGAGATGAATGACGAATCCGCCGAAAGTGCCGCTGCGAATCTACTTGATTCAGACAACCCACCTACAGCCATTCTATGTATGTCTGATACACAGGCAATCGGTGTGCTGGCAGCTGTTCGCTCTCGTGGCTTAAAAGCTGGACAAGACATCTCAGTGGTAGGCTATGACGGCTTGCAAATTGGTCGCCATACAGATCCTCCATTGACCACCATGTCGCAGCCACTAGCTCAATCTGGCCGCGAATTGGGAGACATGCTGCTCGCCATTATTGATGGTGACGAGCCCACCAAGCACCAAGTTCTGAAACGTGCAGACTTACTTCTGCGAAAATCGGATGGTCCGCTTCGGACCGCGCAATACCACTAACGAAGACAAGGATAATATATGTTTAAACATAAGCTGTTATTTACCAGTGTAGTAACTGCATTACTAGTGACGCCGATCGTCAGTAGTGCAGACACCATCCAATTCTGGACCATGGAAATCCAACCTGAACGCATGGCTATTCAGGAAAAATTAGCGGCAGATTTCAAAGCTGCCAGCGGACACACGGTAGAAGTTATTCCAGTTGAAGAAGCTGAGATAGCCACTAGAACAACGGCTGCATTTGCCGCCGGTGGTCTACCGGACGTGTTGAATCATACTGTTCAACATTTACTGCCTTTTGCTGACGCCGGCATTCTTGATACAGCAGCGGCGACTGATGTTGTCGAGAGCCTGGGTATTGATACTTATGCAACAGGTGCGGTCAACATGGCCAAATCTAATGGTGAAATCGTCTCTGTACCAACTGACGGTTGGACTCAACTGGTTGTTTACCGCGCTGATCTATTCGAAGAGAACGGATTGGCTCCACCAAAAACGTTTGCTGATATCGAAGCGGCTATTACCAAGCTTCACAACCCACCCGAAATGTATGGTTTTGTCGCTGCTACCAAGATCGATGAAACGTACATGATGCAGCTCATCGAGCACATTTCACTTGCAGCTGGCTACATGCCTGTTAATGCTGATGGCAGCATCAATGAAGATACGTCTAAGCTTGAAGAAGTGCTCAAGTTCTATAAAGTCATTGCTGATGCATCTCCAAAAGGTGAACTTTTTTGGAAGCAATCACGTGAGCAATACCTAGACGGCAAAGCGGCAATGGTCATCTGGTCGCCTTCAATACTTGATGAGCTTGGTGGGTTGCGTGACAGCGCACCAGTTACTTTCGCTGAAGATACCACTTCTAAAGAACTAGCTGAGAAAACTGGTTTTGTTACTGTATTCGCAGGTCCTGGTAACGACGCAGGTGCCGCTTATGCAGACGTTCGCTACCTTGGAATAACCGCCGATGCCAATGTAGATGTTGCTTCAGAATTTATTGAGTTTGTTGTGTCGAAAGGTTATGGCGACTGGTTGAGCCAAGCACCTGAAGGTAAATTCCCAGTACGTCGTGGTGATGCCGCCGGCAGTACTAACTATGAAGAACTATGGGCGACTTTACCAGTAGGCGTTGACCGTAAAGCACCATTGGGTGATATCTATCCTAAAGCCGTAATCGACGATATCGTGGCAGGTCTTTCAGTTGGAAACCGTTGGGGTGTTGCCTCTGGCAATCTTGCTACAGCCTCTAAGCTTGTAAACGCTCGCGTAATGTCTCAAGTTATTCGCCAGTACATAGATGGTGATTTGTCTCTTGAAGATGCGACTAAAATGATCGTTGAGAAACACAAAGCGCTTTAATTTAGCGCCCGTTGTAATACAAATACTGGGCGCAATTTTGCGCCCAGTGATTTTAGATCACTCACTTACTTACTACTCTCATTCACGCACTTAACTAACCAATCTGAAAATGATGGTAGAAAATACCCCTCCCAAAGGTCGCGGCCCGCTCAGTACAGGAGAAATGCGTTTAGCATATTCCATGATACTGCCGACATTGCTCATCGTCATGTCCATTGTACTGCTGCCACTGTTAGCCAATTTCTGGATAAGCTTTAAGCCGGTACAGCTTGGTGACTTGCGTCCGCCTGAGGTCAGAGCAAACGAACGAATGAAGCCAGTACCGACAGCTTCAGGTGATGTATCTGAGATAAGTTATCGGCTACGAAATTCATCACAACAAGGCAGCATCGATGATGTTGTCCTGACAGATAGTCTTCCGGATGGTTTAAACATTGATGGAACACTGGATAGTCGATGTGATTTCTCCAACCAGGTTTTGACCTGTAACTTGGGCGTATACGAGGCGGGAAAGCGCGAAACACTAATTGTTCCAGTAATAGCGACAAACAGTTATATCGATAACCCCATAAAACCCAGAGCGAGTAAGCCATTATTGGTCGGGGACTCCGACAACATTTTAACGAATACTGTTTTCTCTCTTGATAATTATAGAAAGATATTTTCAGCATCAGAATTCTGGTCTGTACTACGCGTATCCTTGTATTACACTGTCTTTGGTACCTTGGGAGCTTTACTATTTGGTTTGTTTGCAGCGCAACTATTAAACACTAAGTTCCCAGGGCGAGGTATTTTACGCGGTTTTTTCTTGTTCCCCTATGTCGCGCCCGTTATTGCTGTTGCCTTTGCATGGGTGTTGTTACTTGATGCTGGACCCGGTGGCACGCTAAACGCAATTTTGATGAAGATAGGTGCTGCAGACGGTCCGGTAAATTTTCTTGGGCAGCGCGCCGTTCCATTTACCATTTTTGGGTTCACTCTTAAATTTCCAGTGGCTTTGACTACTGTCATATCTTTTGAAGTTTGGCGATATTTTCCGTTGTCCTTTCTTTTTATATTGGCTCGGATGCAGTCTATGTCCAGTGAACAATATGAGGCGGCAGAGATGGATGGTGCCACGCCATTGCAGCAGTTTTGGTATATCTCGTTACCGCAGTTGGCAGGTATTCTGGCTGTATTATTTTTACTGCGGTTTATTTGGACCTTCAATAAGTTCGACGATATTTTCCTGTTAACGGGTGGTGGGGCAGGTACACGTACGTTAACAGTTGATGTTTACGAACAAGCTTTTGCTGTATCCAATTTAGGCGCCGGGGCTGCTGTAGCGGTTGTTGTATTTGTTGTTTTACTTTGTTCTGCGCTGTTGTTCTTTAAGTACTCTCCACAGGATGACGGCTAATGAGAATTGGAAACACATTCTTTATTGCACCGGTCATTGGTGCCATATGGGCCATGATCTACACCGTTGTTTTTAGTGTGTTGGCCATGCTGATCACTGGCGAGACGCTCATTCCAGATATAGGTACAGCGCTAGTAAGTGGTGCTATTGGAGCTGTTTTTTACATATTGCTACCTGCATTACGGCGGAACTGGAGTTGGGTGGCTCTTACAGCTGCGATTGCGCTCGTGGCTCATCTTGTATTGAGCGGGCTAACCTCACATACCAGCTCATTGTCGGTTGTGCCCATGCTTACTACCGCGGTGATCTTTCTGGTCAGTGCAATAACTTGGCACTTGTGCCTTGCCGGTATGGGTTCTGAAAGTCAGGCGCGATATCAGCTAGAGGTCATTTTAATTCGGGTGCTTAAAGGGCTAGGATTCGTTTTCTTCACCATTATTGTAGCTCTACCGTTTTATGTCATGTTAATGACTAGCCTTAAAAGTCAGCAGTCGTTGCTAGCGAATCCACTTGACCTCTCTATTGATATTTCAAAAAATCCGGCAGAGCTGTTTCGCAGTTATATCGAGCTGTTTAGTCAATATCGTTTCGGTACATTTTTACTAAATTCTGCAGTCGTGTCTGTATCGACTGTACTAATTACTTTACTGCTTTCAGTTCCCGGCGCCTATGCCGTGTCTCGATTGCGGTTCCCGGGGCAGGCTGTTTTATCGCGCTCAATATTACTCATTTACATGGTGCCCGCCATTGTTCTTGTGATTCCCCTATACGCGGTTTTTTCGCAGCTGGGGCTACGAAATTCTTTGCTAGGACTTATTATTGTTTATCCAGCTACCACTATTCCGGTAGCCGTTTATATGCTTCAAGGTTACTTCAGAGGACTACCGTATGAGCTTGAAGAAGCTGGGCTTATGGATGGGCTTACTCGACTTGGTGTGATACTAAAAATTACACTGCCACTATCGCTACCGGCACTTGCGTCGGTATCGCTCTATATTTTTATGATTGCATGGAATGAGTTTCTGTTTGCTTTTATGTTTCTGGATGACCCAGGAATATTTACCTTATCAAGAGGTGTGCAAGCACTCAATTCTTCAGAAATCCCAAGGCAACATTTAATGGCTGGTGCTGTAATAGCAACTTTGCCAGTGTTAGTTTTGTTCTTGTGGTTTGAACGATTTTTAGTTGCAGGGCTTACCGCTGGTAGCGTTAAAGGATAAATTACATGTCAATTCAGTTGGATGATCAGGCACGAGAGATACTGATAAAGAATGACCGAGGCGGTTACACCATACCCACTGCTCGGTTATATCCTTATCAGTGGAATTGGGATTCAGCCTTTGTTGCACTCGGGTTTCTAACGTTCGATCGTGAGCGTGCTTGGAAAGAATTGGAACTTCTGTTGGAAGGGCAATGGGAGAACGGCATGATTCCGAGCATCATCTTTAGAAGCAATGATCCGGACTATTTTCCTGGACCGTCTGTGTGGCAAACACAAACCACGATGGATCCTGCGCCTATTATTCCGTCAACCGGCATTTCTCAGCCTCCTATCTTGGCCAGTATTATTTTGTCACTCGTTGAGAGTGGAGATAGTCAAGACAAGATAAGAGCTGCGAAAATGTTAGATCAAGTGCTGCAATATCATCAATGGTTTCAGTCCGAACGCACCTCAGAGCACGCCGATGTGATCGGTACGGTTCATCCTTGGGAGACAGGCCGGGATAATTGCCCGGACTGGGAGCTTGGTCTTCGTGCAATGAGCATTGCGCCTGATCTGGATTCCTACGTACGCAAAGATATTGAACACGCGAACCCAGATCAACGACCTAGCCAGGAGCAATATGATAAGTACGTATCCATCGTGAAGTTTGGACGAGAACTGGGCTGGGATCAAAAAAAGCTAACCAACACAGGGCCATTTTTAATGGCTGACCCAGGTATACACTTTATTTTGTTAAGAGCCAATAAAGATTTATTGAAATTAGCTAAAGCACTGAACCTAACCGTTCAGGTCGAACAGCTTGAACAGTTAATTAAACGTGGAACAAAAGCCAATGACTATTTTTGGAATGAATCTATTGGAGCCTTCACTGCACGTAACATATTAACAGGTGAGTTTTCAGCCGGTTTTAGTAACGCCAGTGCGCTTTGTTTTTACGCCGATGCTGGAACTGAAGATCAACGCAAAAAAACCATTAGCAATATGAATCGTATTTCCCAACGAGTTAATTACATGATGCCTAGTTGGGACCCTGATCATAATGAATTCGACCCACAGCGTTATTGGTGTGGTCCGATCTGGCCACAAATGAATTACATCATCTCTACAGGCTTAGAAGAACAAGGCTATGCAGTCATGGCGAACGAGATTCGGCGCGACATGGCTCTGTTGATAGAAAAATCTGGTTTTTTCGAGTGTTTTAATCCCATTACAGGTGAAGGCTGTATTGGCACTGACTTCTCATGGACGGCCGCGATCTGGCTGGCATGGGCGTCACCCAATCGTCAAGGCATGGCGGCTTAGTTCAACCGTGTATTGCTTGGATGATGAAAATGTTTATATTTGAAATGCTAAATCCACTAAAAGGTTATCAATAATAGTATGGGTGCGATACGACTAGAAAAGGTGGAGAAATGGTTTGGCGATGTTCAAGTCATTAAAGGTGTTGATATCGACATTCACGACGGCGAATTTGTTGTGTTTGTCGGTCCTTCAGGGTGCGGAAAATCGACACTTCTCCGAATGATCGCTGGGTTAGAAGATACCAGTAGAGGCTCTATATGGCTTGACGATAAAGATGTTACGGCTATCCCGCCATCGGGTCGCAAGCTTTCTATGGTATTCCAATCTTATGCGTTGTATCCGCATATGTCAGTCGGCGAGAACATGGGCTTTGGGTTGAAAACCGCTGGTGCGGATAAATCTATAATTAAAGAAAAGGTAGATCATGCAGCATCCATCCTAGAACTCGAACCCTATTTAGAACGACGCCCTAAAGATTTGTCGGGCGGACAACGACAACGAGTGGCCATTGGCCGCGCGATCGTCCGTGAGCCAAAAGGTTTTCTTTTTGATGAGCCATTGTCTAATCTTGATGCCGCACTACGTGTCCAAATGCGCTTTGAAATTGCAAAACTGCACAGCACACTCGATACCACGATGGTTTACGTCACTCACGATCAGGTTGAAGCGATGACGTTGGCTGATCGAATTGTCGTGTTAAAAGATGGTTTGGTCATGCAAATTGGCACACCGGTCGAGCTTTATGAAAAACCAAATAATCTTTTTGTCGCAGGCTTTATTGGCAGCCCTAAAATGAATATTCTGCCTTGTACAACAGAAACTGGAAAGGTCCAATTTGAGGGGCACAATGGTATTGCAATGAGCGTTGATGGTTCGGCTGTAAATCTGGGTATCAGACCGGAGCATATAACCACATCAACGGTGGAAGAGTCGCACGTGTCAGGTGTTGTTGAATTTGCTGAATACCTGGGTTCAGATACTTTTCTGTATGTTAATTGCGGTGCGCTGGGTACGTTGACGGTTCGCACAATTGGAGCCATTGCGGATGTACAGGGACAACAGATTGGATTGAGGTTTAACGATGGCGCTGTACATCTGTTTGATGAGAGCGAATTAGCTATGCAGACGTCGATATCAGATGCTTAGCCATAGATTGCCTAGGGTAAGCTGAAACGAGTTTCTATACACGTCGTTGAGCCATCAAGACTAAAGGCTGCAGTGACTCACAAAAGGCTGATCTTAAACACAATGAACCCTATTTTGTGGGGACTGCTGGGCGCACTATTAATTGGTGCGTCAGACTGTATTGCACGAGTAACAGCGCAAAAAGTCTCGTCGAGCGTGTTATTCCTGATCATTATGGGCGTCTCTCTGATCGCTCTGACTTTGATGTTGCTGAGCACCGGTAGCTGGCCCGCTTGGGATTTATGGGGTTGGAGTGCATCTGCCGTCTCAGGGCTACTTAATCTTGTTGCACTGTACTTTCTATACAAAGCACTCGCACGTGGACCTGTTGCAGTCGCATCTCCAGCTGCGTCGACTTTTACCGTTCTCCTCGTTCTGCTTAACATCATAGCCGGGCAGCCGTGGTCATGGTTGCAAGTTGTGGCGATGATCGTTGTGTTCACTGGTGTCGTTATGCTTGCTAGACCGACTGCTGCTGACTCGGATGTCGATCATTATGATGCACAGTGGCTCAAGGGTACGGCGTATTTCGGACTATTGGCTGCATTGGCAGTGTCGTTCAGAATGTTTCTGGCACAGGAAGCAGGGACGTCCCTTGGTCCAGTACATGCACTCTACCTAAACCGTCTTTTTGCCTTACTAGGCTCAGTAGTACTTATTGTTATCGTGTTAGCGAGGCAGCAAAATCTTATCTGGCCGCAAGGTCGTACGCTGGGGTTAGTACTGGTCCAGGCTGTATTCGAAACCAGTGCGTTGGGTGCGTTTCTTTATGGGTCGGCAGGTGGGGGACGGATTGCAGCATCCATCGGTTTCTCTGCATTTGCAGCGGCTACTGCACTATTTGCCTGGCTATGGCTTGGCGAACGGATAGGGTGGCAGCGCGGCTGCTGGATATTGGTCGTGGGCCTTGGTGTGGTATTAGCAGTATTAGGCAACCCAGCTTAAATCAAAGACCCGCAACTTGCTCTTCGTGCACTTGGCGTTATATTGGTTTTTGGGATACTGCACTTCTCAAATGTTGCACATGGCGATACTATGACGCAGCGGCCAGCGTGCTGTTGGTCTCAGCTAGTAGCGTTCAGGAACTCGTTGAATGCAGCGCAACGACAGCGCATTAGCTACAATCCTATACATTTGATAGCATAAGACCATGTCATCCAAAACCACTCGACCACAACTCTCATGGGCCTTTTACGATTGGGCCAACTCTGCGTTTTCGACAACGGTTATGGCGGGTTTTTTTCCATTGTTCTTCAAGCAATATTGGAGCGGTGATATGGCCGCAACCACCAGTACATTCTATCTAGGATTAGGTAATTCACTCGCAAGTTTAATCATCATGATTTTAGCGCCGCTTTTAGGTGCGCTTGCAGACTCAGGAGGGTTACACAAACGCCTATTAAGCTGTTTTGCCATGGTAGGAATACTGGCTACTGCGAGTTTTTTCTTTGTGGGGCAAGGCATGTGGCCAGTCGCTGTCATAGTCTACGTAGTCGCGATTATTGGTTTTTCTGGTGCGAACGTATTCTACGACGCCATGCTGCCCATTCTTGCGCCGCGCTCAAAACAACACAGTTTGTCAGCGCTTGGCTTCTCACTGGGTTACCTGGGTGGTGGTTTGTTGTTTTTAGTGAATGTAGCGATGACTTTGAAGCCATCTTATTTTGGGCTGACCGATGCAGCCGCTGCAGTAAAATGGTCATTTGTCAGCGTAGCGGTCTGGTGGTTGATATTCACTATTCCGTTGCTGCTCAACGTACGCGAAGAGCCACCAGCGACATCAAAGAAAAATACTATTTCACAATCTTTGAAATCCTTGTGGGCCACAGTTAAACGCATCAAAGCCGATAGAAATATTGCTTTGTTTCTACTTGCCTATTGGTTTTATATAGATGGGCTTGCAACCATTATTCGCATGGCAGTCGACTTCGGACTCTCTATAGGTATAGATTCAAATAGCCTTATTACAGCCTTGCTCATCGTGCAGTTCATTGGATTTCCAGCAACGCTGGTGTTTGGGCGTATTGGTAATCGTTATGGCGCTAAAACCGGCTTGTGGATAGCCCTTAGTGCGTACGTTGTTGCAACGTTCGCCGCTGCATTTATGCAAACATCTACGCATTTTTACGCATTGGCCGTTGTGCTTGGATTAGTTCAAGGCGGCGTGCAATCACTCAGCCGTTCGCTGTTTAGTCAACTTATCCCGCAAGATTGTAGCGGCGAATATTTCGGGTTTTTAAATATGTTAGGAAAATCTGCTGCGGTGCTTGGACCAGTGCTTGTTGGTGTCATTGGTGTGCTAACGGGAAGCACGCGTATTGGCATTGTATCAATACTTCTACTGTTTATTATTGGTATGGTATTTCTAAAATTTGTAAAAGAGCCTTCTATAGCTGTGCATGACAGCTAGCTGTGAAATGACTGATATCAGAAAGAGCAATGCCTGAAAACAATCCTGAATTAATTCCGACTGTATTTAATTCGACTTTGTTAGTGTCGGTACATCCATAGTAGTCGGCACGTTATGCCCATCTGATGAAAGAGGAATAAAAAGTAATCTCAAGCGACGATTGCCTGAATTCAAAAAGGTGCAATACCAAAATCAGCCTGCTCGGTGTTGATAAACATACATCATAGAAAGCACGGCAATTACAGACATCACAATTAGAATTCCTGCTGCAACAGAAAACACTTGAGCCCCTCCTAAAGCTACAATTATTGCTCCCGCAATGCCTCCAGTTGCCATCTGCCATGCGCCCACAATTCCAGAGCCTGTTCCTGCATGCTTGCCTGCCGCTGAAATTGCACCGATGGTGGAGTTAGCGACAACGATACCATTACTAAAGCCAAATAAGCAGCAAGGCAACGCTAAGGAGAGCGCATGAGTTAGCCCGATTGCTTGGGTTAAGAACAGCGACACCACAGCAATGAAACTCAAAATACACCCAGTTAGCGCTGCTTTTTCAATACCCTTTTTTACAAAATAACTTCTATTTGCAGTGTTACCCAAAAGGTAACTCAAAGGCGTTAGAGCAAACCACAAACCAAATTCAACCATGGAGTATCCGAGCCTTTGGTATTGATAGGCAAGAAACCCGTTTAGCGAAAAAAATATGCCGATTTGCATGCCGCCGGCCATGGTCCAGCCAACAAATATTTTATTGCGTAAAATATTGGAATAAGCACTGATTACTGAGCTTACGTTTATTTTATTGATACGATGTAAATTCGTTTCTTTCGCTAAATAAAACCCTGAAACAAAAACGGCAACGCCACTAAACGCAAGTAAAGCCATGCCGCCTTTCCACCCAGCGCTTTGCGCTAGTACTCCACCAAAAGCCAAAGACAACGCGGGCACTACTGATAGCACCATGGAGATGCTCGACATTTGCCTTGCGGCCTCTTCACGCTTGAACACATCATTAACAATTGCACGTCCCATTGCTATGCAAGCTGCTGCACCAAAACCCTGAACCGTTCTTAGCACAATGAGTTGATTGATACTTTGAGAGAACATAGCTGCTATCCCTGCAAAACTAAAAAGCAATGCACCTAAAAGCAGCACCGGTCTTCGTCCTACACGGTCTGATACTGGACCATATATAAGTTGGCCCAGTGCGAGTGCAATCATATAAACGGACAATAACTGCTGAACTGCTTCGCTGGATACGTTCAGCTCCATTTTAATCAATGGTAGAGCAGGTGAGAGTAGTGTTAAGCCTACCACTGCGCTGGCTGTGCATAAGGCAAGAAACCAGATGGGTGGAGCAACTGGTCTTTCAGTGGTAGCTTGTGACATATCAGGTTAATGCTTGTAGCGGTTTAAGTTGTGACGTATTTGCTTATATTTTTGCAGTGTGTGAGCGCAGGAAATACAGTTAACTAAAGCTGTTTTAACGCTAACTTGTACTGACAGATTATATCGGCATCAGTTGTGCGTATGGCTTCATTGCAAAACCCTAAAGTATCGTGACTCTCAGTGTCATCTACTTTTCGAGTGCACGATGAATGGAACGACGTTATCCCTGTTTGTTGATGAATAGATTGCACTAAACTGGGTGTCAGTCCGGCGCCAGCCATAATAACTATTCGCCCCGCGGCCTGTGTGTAAAGGCGGGTCAGCAATGACGTTCCATTTTCTACTGATGGTTCACCGCCAGATGTGAGTATATGGTCGAAACCAAGATCAATGGCTTGTTCCATAGCGTCCAGTGGATTATCCAATGTATCGATAACGCGATGCAAAGTTTTACTCATCGGTCCTGCAGCTTTTACAAGTTTTTCGAGAGCGTCTACGTTTAACCCAGCATTTCGACTGAAGTTAGATACACCAAGGACCACGCCTGACAACCCTGCGTTGCATGCAGCTGCAATGTCATCACACATAACAGCAATTTCATCATTATTAAAATTGAAGTCGCCAGCACGCGGTCGAATCATCGCAAAAATGGGCAAATCAGTACTTGCCGCCAGCCTCATTAAGCCAACACTCGGGGTAAGGCCACCAAGTGCCAGCGCTGAACACAGCTCGACTCTATCAGGCGTGCCTCTAATACAAGCATGTAAACTTGCAATGCTGTCAATGCAGACTTCAAGCGTTGCCATTACTGATTCTCGCCTTTGTTGGAGAAACAGTATAGGCTTTGCGTGCTTCGAGAAGTTTTAACATTAATGGATAATTTCAATACAACACCTTGTCCCAGAAACGAGCTGGGTAACCATAGGACAAAACCAATGAGTGCGCTTACAGCCACAGCACTACATGCAACCATTACTTTTCTCGGCATAAATAGGGATGGTAAAGATTTGAGCACCAGTGCGGTTCAGGACGTCGAGGTCAGTTACGGTGGCTTTGTAGGCGACTCGCATTCAGGCCTAACCCGTCATTCATGCGTACGTGTCGCGAAACAATACCCTAAAGGCACAGAAATTCGCAATGTTCGCCAAATTTCAGCCCTATCGGCTGATGAACCCAATCAAATTTCTCAGGCTATGGAGACAGGTCAATTATCACCGGCGTGGGTCGGCGCTAACCTGATACTTAATGGCATTCCTAGCTTCACCCAATTGCCGCCGTCATCCCGGTTAATCGCTGCGAATGGAACTGCTTTAGTGGTCGATATGGAAAACCGACCGTGTAAATTCCCAGGTAATATTATTGATCAACATATACCGGGAAAAGGGGTTGCATTTCCAAAAGCGGCTGTGGGTAAGCGTGGTGTTACGCTATGGGTTGAGCGCGAAGGCACACTTTCACTTGGCGATACACTCACGCTTCATATTCCACCAGTTTGTACTTGGCAAACGCCTTAGTTCGACAGACCTATTTCTCTGTTGGGATTTTCGAATAACTTTGCAAGGTCGGGATGTCTTTGCAATATTTCCTGTCCGCCGAGCATACGCTCTGGGAATAACTTACCCGCCTCCCACACGGCAATGCCGTCAATAAAGACAGTGGGGTCGAGCACATTCCAAGAAATTTCGCCGGGTGCATATTCACCGCACGTGTGAAAATGAAGAATACGCGGGTTACCAAAAGCAGTGCCACACCAACGCAGTATATCCGTCTCTGCATTGTCATCGAAATGACAACCAGGATGAATGCCTGCGTGCCATGAGTCAACGCACCATGGATCGATTCCAAACATCTTACTGACATGTTCGTAGTGTCTTTCAATACTGTCAATGTCGTGTTGAGCACCCTCAAATTTTGTAATACGCCCATGCTCAACAATGGCAAATACATCATTGGGCAGTGGTAAGTAATAAGGTTCGTAGTGCCTTGAGCCGGTACCAACCAAAAATCGACTTAATGCTATGCGTCCAGTAAATCCTTTCGCTGCTACAGGCTTTGGCACTGAAAGAGGGAATCGTTTTAAGCAAACGTCCAATGGCTCTTCAAAGCCCCAATCTGGACGGCCTATAAATTCACTACCGCGCGGGCAAGTAACCTTTATTTCTTTCGCCGCGACAATGGCATGATCAAGTGCTAGCTTGATTTCTTGCATTCCGTGATAACACGCTGTACCAAAGTTTGAATTCAGTGCTTCGCGATCTAGTGTGTAGCACATGGTAGAAGAGGGTATGTTCAAATTGCTTGAAAACCGAATCTGATCACCCACCCTTGAGAAAAATATAACGTGGTCAAAGCCATGTAAGGAATTTAGCAGAGTCGCTTTTTCAGCATCGTCGTTAAAGAACGATTGAGACTGCATTTCGTATACGATCATGCCAAGCGCACGACCAGCGGCAGCCGCTTGCTTAGGTGCTTGTTCATCGTAAAAGCCCGCGTTCTCAACTTCGCAAACAATCAACAATCGCTGGCCGGCTTGCCCTCCCACACAATCGCGCAATAACGACATTGCACCGCCATAATCAACATCGATTAAGTTAGCAGTACTACGGCTTAGTTGATCGGTATCAAGCGCCATCGCCATCGCCATCAGTTAAAGCGTAATAACCTACGGTATCGCCAGCGGTGGTTACACCAAGTCCATTGAGCAATCGATTAACGTAATTGAAGTAGCCTATTATCTGATTGGCTTCAAGTATTTGCCCATCGTCCAAACCCGCATTTTTAAGCGCATCGACATCTTTCTGCACCATGTTACCCGGTGATACGGTGAGTTTCCTTGCGTAACGCATCAGCGCTAATTCTGCACCTGCAAAAACGGTTTCAGGTGTATTGGCGTGTAAGGCTTTTTCAATAGCATCAGCCCTTTCGTTATCATTAATGAGGTGCCGTGCATTAGCCCAATGATTGGCCAAAGAATAGTCGCACGCATTGAGTATCGAAACATAAGACGAAATAGTTTCTTGTAACCATACTGGCAACGTGTTCGCATCATCATGTAAGGCCGCACGATAAAGCGCTACGTGTCCTCGCATTGTATTGGGCCGATGCGAATGCACCCGCATAACGTTGTCTACGGTTCCATGAGGTGTGCGTGCTAGTTGCAATGCATCCAATAAGTCAGGATTTGCCTCAGCATCACTAAGCATGCTTATCCATGCACTCATTATAACGCCTCCGATTGTACAGATAAAAACACAAACTCAGGCGTTAGTATTTCACTGAACCCATAAATAAGCTCAGCATCGATACTTAAATTATCACCAGCTTCGAGTAACAACTCTTGTTTGCCATAGCGATACTTAGCCGAGCCTTTCAGCACATGCAGCATGACCACCCCGTGACCAACATTGCGTGGGAACTCACAGTCCTGTGGTGTTATCGTGACAAGGTGCGCCTCAAAATTAAGATCGCGCCGGCGGTGTGAAGCAATGTTTATGTAGTGATGAATATGTTCACCAACTATTCGAGTCGATTGCACTCCGCTGCCTTTTTTTACATGGGTAAAATCAGTGCGCTCCGAAACCATGTCTTTAAATAGACTGACAAACGGCACATCAAGTGCGTTGCTCAATGAGGTCATTGTAGAAATTGAAGGAGAGACTTGACCGCTTTCTATACGGCTTATCATCGCTGCAGATATACCCGACTTTTCGGCCAATTGCCGAGCTGAAATCGATTGATTTTCCCGTAAATTTTTTAATGCAGAACCAATCGCTTGATCGTTTTCGTCACTTGGTGCTTTGGTCGATTTTATGTCTTCCACTAAGGTAACCACGGCTCAACTTTCCCTATTTTGCTGGCGATACGAGAATGCTTTTGCAAAGCGCCACAACAGGTAGTCGCCACAAGTAATGGGGTCGTCCTTCGCCTGCAGACCTGGGATGCCATTGGCATCAATCAACGTTTCTGGATTAGGATCAAAAGCCAGCACCAGCGATAGTCGTTCGCGACCAGATGTATTCACTACTCTATGCGGAGTAGATTTGTACTCACCCGCGGTCCATCGAGATAACAGATCACCTACGTTGACAACTAAAGTGCCTTCAATTGGGGGGGCATGAATCCAGTCGCCGTTGATGTCTTGAACTTGTAGACCGCCGGTATTGTCCTGGCACAGCACGGTTAGCACACCGAAATCGGTATGTGGTGCAACACCGAATTGCGCCTCTCCGCTGTCCTCAGGTTGTGCTGGGTAATAAACAAATGATGCACGGCTTACTGGGTTGTCGCAGGTTTGTAAGAAAAACGATTCGTCCAGATTCATTCCTATTGCAAAACCCCGCATCAGTAATCGAGCAACGTCGTGTGCTTTGTCGAAGTAGGCCATTGCAGCACCTTCTAGCGATGGTATGAATGCAGGCCACTGATTTTTTCCTCTTAAAGGGTGGTCTTGCAAGCAATTGCCGCTAGCATCCTGTTGGCCCCAAATAAAACTCTCTTTCAAGTCAGCTTTCGCATCATCAGCCATTTTCGCCGCCCCAGGTTTGAGCCATCCTCGGTGTTGAGCGGATACCAGTACAGACTGCTTGTCTTTTTCGGTTGCCTGGAAGAAGCAAAGCGCGGCTGTTCTCGCCGCATCTATAGCAGTTTGCGGAATGCCATGACCACGGACATAAATGAAGCCCAGACCTTGGCTAGCGGCGTGCAGAGCCGATGCCACACCGGTGACATCAGTATTGTCCCGTAATTGACCGAGATCGATGACGGGAATGGCGTCGGGACGCATTGTCTTGGCAGTGGCGTACGCCATAAAGCATTTCTACATCAGATTTCCAAGGTTGCAATTCAAGCATTTAATTAACTGACAGTCAATATTTAACGAAGCTAGTTTGCCTCGAAGTCCTCGATCAAAATGTGTCTAGGGGAATTAAGCCGCTTTTAGCGATAAAGTGTTCGGCCGCTCTGTTTTTCTTTTTGACCTGTCGCTGCGTAGGCCTTCATTGGCACGGACACTGATTTTAGTGGTCAAGCTCATCTAACTGAAAGACGGTCTTTAGCGAGTTGAACCCAGAACTCAGCGCCTAAGGATAAAAGAGCATCATTAAAATCGTAGTCAGCCGCGTGCAGTGGTTGGCTGTGTGTACCAGTCACACCATTACCGAGCAAAAGTAAACAGCCTGGTACTGCATTGCAAAAGTGTGCGAAGTCCTCAGAAAAACTCATTGCCGAGCGATTTGCATCAGTTGCTAAACCGGCATTCTGTGCAACTCTTATAGCTGCCTCTGTGGGCTCAGCAGCGTTAATGGTTTCAATAAATTCCGGATTAAAACTCATCTTAATTTCAATGCCATGCGTTGTTGCAGCACCATCGACAATTTGATTCATCAGCTTTTCAACAGCATCCCGGTATTCAGGCAGCGGGGCGCGAACATCACCTTTGAGTGTGGCATTGCCGGGTAAAACATTACGTTGCCCGTCAGTGATGAACTCAGTCACTGATACAACAACGCCTGCACCCGGCGCCAACTTGCGCGACACGATCGTTTGTAAAGTGCTAACTATTTCAGCACCAACAGTAATGGCGTCTACTCCTACATGCGGCATTGACGCATGTCCACCTTTGCCTTTAATTGAAATTTCAAAAAGGCTTTCACTTGCACAGATCTGTCCAGTTCTAGTCGACATTTGTCCAACCGGTGCGCCCGGTAAATTGTGTATTGCATAGACCTCTTGAATAGGGAAATCGTTTAACACACCTTCGTCAATCATGGCTTGCGCACCTAAACCATGCTCCTCATTTGGCTGGAATATAAACACGACGGTGCCATCGAATTCAGGGCTCTTTGAAAGTAGTTCCGCAGCTCCAAGTAACATGGTTGTATGCCCATCGTGCCCACACGCATGCATAACACCGGGAGTATTTGACACGTAATTATGAACGCTAGTTTCGTTAATAGGTAGCGCGTCTAGTTCGGCCCTCAAGCCTATTGCGCGATTACCGCTGCCCGATTTCAAAACGCCAATAACACCGACACCCTCATGAACCTCTAATCCCAATTGCCGTAAGTACTGCGCAACCTTCTTTTTAGTCTGCAACTCCTGGAATCCAAGCTCTGGATTACGGTGGATGTCGTGCCTTATTTCAACCAATTTTTTAAGAAATTCTGACATGGGTTTTAGTATCCAAATAGTGCAGGGAATGAACGAAAACGGCCCAGCCTCACTATACCAACTGGGAATACGTGCAGCTTGCTGTCTTCAAGTCACATGTACTGAATATGCGCTGTTGGCCAGTTTTCTCACAAAAACGGGTTCTTTTTCTAACCATTTCTCAGTTCAGCGACCACTCTCGTCAGTTTGCTCTGTACAGGGCCGATTAACGTGGGTGAACTGAACATTGTTCTGGCAACAAAAAATGATATGAAACAAGCAGAAGCCACTAGATATAGAAAACGCATTTGGGCAGTCAGTTTTACTGTGCTTGTGTTAACAAGTTCAATTGGAATTTTCGCCTACTTGCAACGTGCTGGAGTATCTACAGTTAATACAGGGCAAATTGTTAGTAGTGCATCCAATGGTCTGCTTGATAGCCTGCTTAGTGCTGGTTTTATATTATTGCCAATTACGCTCTTAGTAAGCTGGGTTTTGCACGTCGTACTCAATTTTTTATATTTGCGTGACCCCGCATACATGCTCGAAGAGGGTTGTTACTCAGATACATCCTGGTTGAACCTTCATGACAACCAATTGGTATTGCTGGATCACGATTCAATTGTTACGGCAGACTTTAATAACGAACAAGCGCCAGCAATCAGTGAGGCATATCAGAATGATTCGAGTTGCCAAGACTTGCAATACGTTTTAAATACTCAGCAATTACACCGTGTTTTATTGTCTGAAATTAAATTGTTGAAAAGTAGAAAAAATGAAAACTTCATAGAAATTGTGAGCGCAACAGATTCCATTATTCTACAATTTCAAAATGCTGGAACAAAAGAGCACGCGTTATCCTATTTAACTGCGCGATTACCCGAAACTACGTCTATCAGGGAATCAAAAGCGCCAGTTTGGAAGTCGGCACTTCCGCAGTTGTTCGTGTGCGGACTTTTCGCGTTGAGCGCTGTGCTGTCCAATCAAAGTGGTTTAGCGTTTGTTCTAGCACTACCTGTTGTGTTTTTGCTACCCGGTCTTCTTGAAAATTTATTTGACCCAATAGTTCATAGCGAATGGAACATGAAAGAAATTCAGGCTACTCAACAAATAGATGACGCTTCAACGCATCGCCAAGTAGCCTGATACTCAAACATTTATTAAGACAGCAATATTCCACCGTCAACATCCAGCGTTGTGCCGGTGACGAAGTCATTTTGAATTAAGAATATAATGCCTTTTGCGCATTCATCAGCTGTACCTGGCCGGTCAATCAAGTTATTCCCTGTCAGGCGTCTATAGTGCGCTGAGCGTTCATCTCCCTCTAATGACACCATCGGTGTGTCGATTAGGCCTGGCGACATGACATTAATGCGTTTAGGCGCAATCTCCTTCGCAACCGCACGCGACATTGCCTCAACTGCACCTCCAACCGATGACAAAGCGACTTGGCCCGGGCCACATCGCCGAGCCGGTGAGCCTGAAACCAGAACAATAGCGCCATTGTCACTCAAATGTTCTAATCCGTGACGTACAACATTAGTGTAGCCCCAAAGTTTATTAAAAGAGCTTTTGTACCCGTCCATATCCATACTGGCAAACTCACCAATCGCACGACTTCCACCGGTAGCTGCGCTGACCAATATATCGAACGGTGCCAGTGAGGTTAGTAGGGCTTTTACGGCTTCAGCGTCCAGTGCATCACATGCGCTGGTTGTAGCGCCGTCGGGTAGATCGGTCGCTTTTGATGGGTCGCGGCTGATGGCGACCACTGTGGCACCCAGTGCTACAAGCTGTTTCGTTGTCGCCAGGCCAATTCCGGATGTGCCACCAAAGACGACTGCTTTTTTACCTGCTATTTCCATGAGATTTCCTGTTATTACATCAAGTGCTTGGAGGTGTTATTTCGAGCTTTGTTGGAACGAACACCATTGTCGAATTTTACCAGTCACGATCAAATTAGTTGGCGACTTTATGAGATTAACAACTGCTACACTGATCTATCTGGTCAAAATGTCCTTCACCACCTGCCAGCTATAATTCGTTTTCAAGTTTTAAGATACAAAAAATTCAGTATGACTGGCACTATTTACACACATCGATGGCATCCTCCCAGCGGCGTTACACCACTAAATCGAGGAATTTACCTACTTCACGGTATTGGCGAGCATGCTGGTCGCTATCAACGGTTTGCCACTTTTCTAGCCGATCTTGGTTATGAAGTCGCTGCGCATGACCATCCTGGGCACGGCAAAAGTGGGGGCAAAAAAGGTGTTATCGACACCGATAATGCGCTTGTGGATGTAGCAGTCGAGCACTTTAACGCGTTTGAAAAAGAGATGGGCTCTAGCCCTATTTTGTTTGGTCATAGTCTCGGTGGATTGGTTGCCACCACAATGGTGCTTGAAAGGAACGTTAATGCGTCCTCTCTAATGCTGTCTGCACCAGCCTACGCGCCTTTTGTTGGTCCGGTAAATAAAATAAAGCTAAAACTGCTAGAAGCAGTTGCACCACGCTTTACACAACAGCTGCCCTACAATCCAGAGATATTAACTTCTGATCTACATGAGCAGGAACAAGGTCGCCAAGACCCACTGAATCATCGGTATAAGTCAGCCAGCATTGTGGGATGGATAATTCGCGCTGGACAACAAGCGATTGATTTAGCTGGCAATCTGAACATATCGACCCTTATCTTAATCCCTGGCGCTGATCTTGTAGTCGATGCCAACCAAACACAAATTTTCGTGGACAACGCGCCAAGTGATAAATTGACGGCACGCTATTACGACAATTTTTTGCATGAAATGCTCAATGAAACGCCGGAGCGGCGGGAACGAGTTTTAGTCGATATCAAGTGCTGGCTTGCAGAGATATAAGTAAAGTGTTTTTTGAATAAGGTTTATCGCATGCAAGTAAAAAAACTAGATCACGTCAATATTCGGACCACGCAGCTCGATACCATGATCAATTGGTATACCAACGTACTCGGTTTGGAGAATGGATACAGGCCAAGATTTACGTTTGAAGGTGCCTGGCTATATGCGAGTGGCTCGGTCATTATTCATCTAGTTCAGATCGATGAGAAAAACACGATCGGATCTGAAAGTAGCCTTAAACTAGAGCACTTTGCTCTTCAAGCAGCAGGCGCTATAGAATTTGAGGCGACTCTCAACAAAGCATCAGAAAAATTCAAGCGTATTGAATTGGCAGAGATCAATGCGGTTTTGTATAACGTTTGGGACCCAGATGGTAATCATATTCATATCGATTTTCCAATGGACGAATGAAATAGTAATCGTTAAAAGCCTGTGGAGAAATCATGGCTCATTAGCTTCAAAACCTGCAACATCTGCAACATCTGCAACACCTGCAACACCTGCAACACCTGCAACACCTGCAACAACTGCAACAACTGCAACACCTGCAACAACTGCAACACCTGCAACACCTGCAACAACTGCAACATAGTTCAACAGTCGTGCTTATGGAGGCAGATGTAGCAAACTCTATCCAGCAGCTAACAAAATACTGGTCTATAAAAGCTTTTCCGATAATATTTTGACGCTGGGAAGCTGCAATGCGATTTATCTTAAAATTCTCTGCTCTATCTCTTGTTATTTTACTAGCCTCTGGTGCCGTGCATGCCCAGTCATGGACTAGCCAATCTAACATGAAGGTCAAACGCTCAGAGGCGGCGACCGCAGACTATAACGGAGAGTTGTATGTTTTTAATGGGTTTTCAAAAGGACTTTCTGTGGGTGCTAGTGTTGAAAAATACAACCCTAATTCAAAAAGTTGGACTTTATTAGGCAACACATCAGTTAGCCAAGGTACGGGCGTTACCCACACAGCTACCGTTCGAGTCGGTGCAGATGTCTGGCTTCTGGGTGGTCGAGTTGGCTCGCATCCGGGCCGTGTAACCGATGCTGTATGGATTTACAACATCAACAAGAAAACGTGGCGCAAAGGACCGAAACTGCCAGCGCGTATGGCCGCTGGTGGTGCCGGACTAGTTAATAATAAGATTTATATTTTTGGGGGTGTCGACACACAAGCGAAGTGCGATGTGAATCATCACTATGTGTACGATTTAAATTCGACGTCATCCGGTTGGAAAAATATAACCGGTACGGCTGCGATGCCTTCACCGCGTAATCACTTTTCTACCGTTGTACTAGGCGGTAAAATATACGCTATCGGGGGGCAGAACGGACATGATGGTTGCCCAGGTACTCGTGGTGGCAACGTATCGCTTGTTCATGTATTCAATCCTGGAAATCAAAAATGGAACCAGGTAGCTAATTTGCCCTCAGCTGAATCGCACAACGAACCATCGACTTTCGTTCATAACGGATTTATTTACACCGCCGGTGGTAATAGCGATGCTAAAAAAGTGGTGCGATATGACCCAAAGAGCAACAAGTGGGAGCAGGTGGCGACACTTCCAGAGAAATTGGTTGCCCCGGTTGCGCGAATTTACAATGGTCGATTAGTTGTAGCTGGAGGAGGTGCGCCAATTACTTCGAAATCCAAAGTTGCTGTGCGCTCGCTTGGCTCAAGTAAGTTTAATGATGTTGCGAATGGTGCTACTAGAGATGAGCCTACACCAGAACCTACACCAGAACCTACACCAGAACCTACACCAGAACCTAAGCCAGAACCTAAGCCAGAACCTAAGCCAGAACCTAAGCCAGAACCCACACCAGAGGCGAAGCCGGAGTCGACACCTGTCTACGCATCTACTGATGCGGTCAACATCAATGGTGGGCAGTTGAGTTGGCCGGATGATGGCTGGTATCAAGTGCAAAATGTAAACGGATATTATGAAGTTTGCGCTGGTGGACGCTCATGTGAAGTGCCAGCTGGCACTTATGTCGTTATCAATCACAACACAGGGCAACGATATGACGGCATACAAGTGACTCAAACTCAGCTATCGAACCCTAATGGCCAAACTTCATTATCTTCAGTTGAGGTCAATGGTAACGTCATTAGCTGGCCAGATAATGGCTGGTATCAAGTGCAACGTGCCGACAACTATTCTGAAGTTTGTGCTGGTGGCACTTCGTGTACAGTATCGCCGGGCAAGTACAATGTCATTAATCACAATACCGGTATTCGATACGACGGGATAGACGTTAGCGGTAACTCAAGTGACCTGTCTTTTGGTGAGAAGCTTGCAAAGTTTGAATCACAAGCAAACAACGCCGCCGATACTACGTTCTTGGCCTTTAATCAACACTATGTAGCGGGGACACTTTCTGAACATGCAGCTAGCTGCATTCCGGCTCAGTACGAAGGCCTATCGATTGCCCCTGTTGCCAGTTGTGATGTAGGTGCTTTGCTACAAGATTCCAATGCAACCGTGTCGCAATTTACTTATGAAGCGCAGTCTCTATCTAGTGTGAATTTTACGTTTGAAGATGATGTAGCACAGTGCCGTGAAGCACTTTCCATGAACGTAGCAGACGCCTGTTCGCTCAGCTCTGTTAGTCTTTATAAGCATGGGTTGCATATGCAATATGGTACGAGTAATCGTACCTATACTGGAAACCGTTCAATCATCATTTCAGATGACTCGCTTGATGTTTCTGGGTTAGTGCTGAATAAGCCATTTGGTGAGGATGCTTGCTTTGTAGAGATTGCTGAGAACGAGCAGTGGTCACTCTCGCATGGCACCAACTTGGCCACGTGCGAACGTCGACTGGACGAGGCCTTGGCCACTTTCAATCAGTAGATGCCAACGGCCTAAGCATGGAAAGATGGCAAGGATGCCATTGTTCATGATCAGCTAAGAACGACTCCCTGGTAACGAGCTCCTTAAAGCCCGCTTTCAAACCACGAAGACTTCGCCCTTCATTCATGCAATGGTGTGATCAATTCTAAAAGGCTAGCTAATTCACTATGACAAGTCACGACCTGAGCAACGGTGCAGCTTGGATGCGCGGAGAAATAATACCAACCAGTGAAGCATCCCTGCCAGTCACTGACTGGGGACTAACACATTCAGATATCACCTACGATGTGGTGCACGCATGGGATGGACGGTTTTTTCGACTGGATGATTACCTAAGCCGTTTCGAAAATTCACTGATCAAATGTGAATTGTCTATCGAACAATCACGTGAAGATATCCGTTCAATTCTGCATCAGATTGTTTCTCGTTCAAAATTACAATGCGCGTATGTGTCATTCGTCGCCAGTCGAGGACAGCCCAGTATTGTCGGCAGTCGCGACCCAAGAGATTGCGTTAATCATTTTTACGCGTGGTGTGTGCCTTTTGTTTGGGTATTTCCCGAAGCGGTACGCCAAAGAGGTGCGCACTTGCAAGTGCCTGATGGTTTGCACCGTATCGGCCCAACATCAGTTGACCCCAAAGCGAAAAACTATCATTGGGGCGATTTTACTCAAGGTTTACTGAAGGCTAAGAATGACGGTTTCGACAATACGTTGTTACTCGATTCGCATGGACTGGTTACAGAAGGCCCTGGGTTTAATATTTTTATCGTAAAGAATGGCCGTGTGGCTACACCAAAATCGGGTGTTCTCGAAGGGATAACACGAAAAACGGCTATGGAAATCTGTCACCATCATGGGCTTATTATTGATGAAAATGATATTACCTTAGATGAGCTACTCGAAGCTGATGAAGTCTTAGCAACAACAACGGGCGGTGGGCTAATACCAGTTTCAAAAATTAATGAGCGCGTTTTTTCGAATGGTGCGCCAGGCGAGGTGAGCCTGATGCTTCAATCGTCTTACTGGCAGTGGCACGAAGACGATACGATGAGTGAAGTTATCGACTACGGTTAATATGAATACACTCACACAAGATCATTTTCTATGCAAGATGCCTCTTCTTGTAACCAAAGACGAAACAGTTTGAAGGCGTTGCTTCGTGCAGCCTTAGGTGTAAACACTAAATAGTATCCATACCCGTGCAAAGGAATATTAAAAGGTTCAACAAGTAATCCGGAATCAATATCCGGTTTCAATAACGGGTTTGCTAACACAATGCCATGCCCATCAATGGCCGCTTGAACACGAACATTGGGGTCAATTATGGTTGTCGATTTTGTCTGAGCTTTTTTCTTCGCTGAAGCTAAATTATCATCAGCCTCGATAAGTTGCAGCCACTCAGGCCAACGATCAACATCTGCCTGATCGTGTAAAAGAGTATGGTGACCGACATCTGTCGGATTTTCAATGGAGTTTTCACCTGTAAGCAATCTTGGCGAACACACGGCAATCATGGGTAACTTAAATAATAATTCTGACTTATTGTCATGTAATTGGTCGTCGTTCCATTTTCCGTCACCCCATTTGATGGCCACGTCTGCTTCTTTTAAATTGAACCCTGAGTCGTTAACAGAATGCTGTAGTCCGATGGTTATCGTTGGATGTGCACTTAAAAAACGCCCTAATCGGGGGGAAAGCCATCGCGTCACAAAAAACGTCGACACCGATACCGTAAGCTGTGTCTCTGAGCGAGTCTGAGTTATCTCATCGACTGCTGTGCTTAAGAGTTCGAACATGCGGTAGGCAGTTTGGTGCAGACGCAAACCCTCGTCTGTGAGCTCAACTTGTCGCGTCCTGCGGTGGAATAAAGAGCAATTAAGCGATGCTTCCAACTGCTTTATTTGATAGCTGACCGCGCCCGGTGTAACCGACAGTTCCGCCGCCGCTGCGTTGAAGCTATTCAGTCGGGCGGCGGATTCAAACGCTTGCAGCGCTTTCAACGAGGGTAAATACTGAAACATAGGTTAAAATATTTGATCTATGAGGGTAATAATTTCGTTTGTAGCACAGTACAACTATTAAATATCCTCATGTAGGTTAAATAAATTAATCTAAGTATTTATCAAGCTACGGCCAATACGGGGTTAGAAATGCAAGATTCGACCGACGACATGAGTAAATTACCTAACAAGGACGAGCCTGCAAGGGCAAACGAACCTGTCAGTCGGGGGAAAAAACCTTGGAACTACACACCGTCTTTGCCGATCAAGCCTTCACCGTACTTCAGCTGGCCTTTGGACTTTCCCGCTATTGCACGTTGGATGGTCGGTGGATGGTTCCCACTATCTGAACGACTCATCATATTAGTGTTGGCCATCGCGTCGGCAATGTTCTTTCATCCCGCTATTGAACAAACTGCACAGCTATCGATCGGTTGGATAGCGCAAATATACCTGCGTAACCTAATACTGATGAGCATTGTAGCTGGTGGTTTGCATCTATATTTTTATGTTTGGCGCAAGCAAGGTGATGAGTATCGGTTCGATGCAAGGCCATTAGTAAAGAGCGGTAAAGTGTTTACGTTTAATTCGCAAGTACATGACAACATGTTCTGGTCACTTGCGAGTGGTGTAACCGTCTGGACTGCTTATGAAGTGCTTATGATGTGGTCGCTGGCAAATGGCTACGCACCTGCACTATCACTGCCTGGTGATCTTGCTTGGTTGGTGCTGTTGATTTTTCTACTGCCCATGTGGGAAACAACGCACTTCTTTTTAATACACCGCTTAATTCATAACTCAACGCTCTATCAACGTATTCATGCGTTGCATCATCGAAACACCAATGTAGGCCCGTGGTCTGGCTTATCGATGCACCCTTTAGAGCATATGATTTATCTGAGCACTGTGCTGATACACTTCGTGGTGCCCTCTAGTCCCGTGCTCATTATATTTCATTTAAGTTATTTCACGCTGTCCGCGGCAACAACGCACACAGGTTATCAAGGGATCGTGTGGAGAGGCAAATTAGCCTTACCACTAGGAACGTTTCATCACCAGTTGCATCATCGTTACTTCACGTGCAACTACGGTGGGTTGGAAACTCCATGGGACCAGTGGACGGGTTCATTCCACGATGGGACAGATGAGTCGCACAAAGCGTTTATGGCTAAACGCCGAGGCCAAGCAAGGAGTTGAACTAAACAGGTTGTTTAATCGTACAACCCTTTAAATACGACTTGCTTGAAAATTACAATGCCTGTGTCAAGCATGTAAGCTGCGTCATATATAGAGAGATAGAACTGAGTATAAAGTAGTGGAATAGTCCAAACGCAGCCAATCTGGTATCTTACAGCGGTAATGACAAACAAAACACCGATAATCGAGGCAGCTAACCTCGATAAATTCTACGGAAAGTTTCAAGCTCTAAAAGATATCTCACTGTCAATACAAGCAGGCGAGAGGGTGGTTATATGCGGCCCGTCAGGGTCCGGCAAGTCCACACTTATTCGCTGCATCAATGCGCTGGAATACCATAATGCGGGGAAATTAGTCGTTGATGGTATCGAGGTATACGAAGGTTCACGACAAATACGTAAACTGCGAGAGCAGGTCGGAATGGTGTTCCAGCAGTTTAATCTGTTCCCGCACCTGTCTGTGCTCGAAAACCTTACCATCGGCCCTATTCGCGTGCGAAAAATGAACAAAAGCGACGCAGAAAAAGCGGCGCGCGAATGTTTGGAGCGTGTCCACATACCAGAGCAGGCAGAAAAATTTCCAAGTCAGCTATCAGGCGGCCAACAACAACGGGTCGCCATTGCACGCTCTTTGTGCATGGAGAATCGCATTATGCTATTCGATGAGCCTACGTCTGCGCTCGACCCTGAAATGATCAATGAAGTCTTGGATGTTATGGTTAATCTAGCTGACACCGGCATTACCATGGTGTGCGTTACCCACGAAATGGGATTTGCACGAAAAGTGGCAGATACAATGATGTTTATGGACAACGGTCAAATTATTGAGACCGGCACACCAGAGCAATTTTTCACCGCACCAAAAACAGAGCGTTGCCAAGCCTTTCTCCAACAGATATTGGTTCACTAATCATAAAACGAATTAACGTGAATCAGACGGCTTACAAATACGCAATTCCAAAAGCACCTCTGTGGTCACGTGTTTTCGCATCTACCCCTGTATCCGTTCTCATCTACTTGTTTGTTGTTGGCGTGATAGTCCGCGCAGCCTACACGGGTTCGCAGAGTATGGGATATAACTGGCAATGGTATCGAGTGCCAAAATATTTCTACACATTCACTGATGATGGTTTCCAGTGGGGTGAGATTGCTATCGGGCTAGTCAAAACACTTGAACTATCTGCGTTAGCTTTTCTTTTAGCGGTCGTTATTGGGTTGGTTGTTGCTCTACTGCGATTATCTGAGCTGCTAGTGGGTAGCGCTATCGCTGCAGTTTTTCTGGAAATCGTACGTAACATGCCCTTATTGGTGTTGCTGTACTTATTCTATTATGTTCTTGGCCCAATATTCGATCTAGATCGGTTTACCGCAAGCATTATCTGCTTGGGTGTGTATCACGGCGCCATGATCTCTGAGATATTCAGGGCTGGCATCAACGCCATTCCTGCAGGACAATGGGAAGGGGCAAAATCCATCGGCATGACAACCTCTCAGAGTTATCGATACATTGTACTGCCACAATCCATTCGGTTCATGCTGCCACCACTAACGGGGGAGGCAGTTAATATGATTAAAAGTTCTGCGATAGTCAGCGTTATTGCAGTTGCTGAGCTAACAACCATTGGTCGTAACATTATTTCGGACACTTATATGAGTTTTGAAATTTGGTTTACGATCGCCTTGGTTTATCTCGTTGTTACGCTGATCCTTTCTATCGGAATATCGTATGTAGAAAGGTACTATGAAGTTGAAAAATAACGCCTTATAAAGGCATCACACGCAGGAGAGTATTTTGAAATGTAAACGATTTAGTTTTAGTACCGCTTTACTCGTATTCGTTATGGCAGCTCTAACCACGCCCGCAATGGCGCAGCAGGCGAGCAAATCATTGTCATCAGAGAGTGCGATTGAGACCATCAAGAAGCGTGGTGCAATAAAAATTGGTTTGTCCATTTTCAAACCGTGGTCAATGCGAGACAAAAATGGAGAACTTATTGGATTTGAACTCGATGTAGGCCAAAAGCTTGCCGACGATATGGGTGTCGACGCAGAATTTATCCCGACCGCTTGGGACGGTATAATCCCAGCTTTGGTTGCCGGTAAATTCGACGTAATCATCAGTGGCATGACAACAACACCGCAACGCAATTTAACGATCAATTTCACTGACCCCTATGCGTACTCAGGCTTAACCATTCTTGCCAATTCTAAAATGACTGAAGGCATGACATTAGAGGACTACAACAGTGAGGACGTTACCTTTGCTGCACGTCGTGGTGCAACGCCTGCAACGCTGATAGCAGAAATGTTTCCAAAAGCCAAACTACTGTTATTTGATGAAGATGGCGCATCGACTCAAGAGGTCATAAATGGTAAAGCACATGCGTCTATGGCATCAGAGCCAACACCATCGTCCGAAGCACGTCGATATCCCGATGTTCTTTCTGTCCCGTTTGGCGAGACCTTCTCTGCAACTGGGGAAGCTTTCGGTTTGCGCAAGGGTGACCCCGATGCAATGAATTTTTTCAACAATTGGATCAATATGCACACCAAAAATGGCTGGTTGAAAAATCGCAATGACTACTGGTTCCGTGGCGACGATTGGGCGGACAAAGTACCTGAGGAATAAGACCAACGCCGGGAGCACTTAGCTTCCGGCAATTCAGGTCTGTAGAGGCAACACTCAGCTATGCGTAACAAACCACTCAGACTGCACTGGTTAGACATTGCACTAATAGTAGGGCTTGGTCTGGCAATCGCGTTTGTTTGGTACCGTATAGATGGGGCGCTCAATTATAAATGGCGCTGGGAGATCATCCCAAATTATATATTGCGTTGGCATGAAGAGAAGCAACGCTGGGTGCCGAACATTCTGTTGCAGGGGCTTATCACCACCATACGCATTAGCTTGTATGCAGGGGTTCTTGCATTGGTGCTTGGCGTTATTCTTGGCATTGCTCGATGCTCCACCAATCTCGCAGTGCGAATGCTAGCAAGAACCTACCTAGAGGTTCTGCGAAATATCCCACCGGTTGTGGTGGTGTTTATATTCTTTTTCTTCCTTTCAGAGCAGTTGGTTTCTGCATTTAATATTGAGGGTTGGGCAAGGAGTATTGCAAAGCAAGAAAACAAGGATGTCTGGGAGTTCTTCTTTGGTGATATGCGCCGTTTCCCTTCACTTATCTCTGGCGTTATCGTTTTAGCTTTGTTTGAAAGCGCGTTTGTGGGTGAGATCGTACGCGCTGGCATACAGTCGGTAGGCAAGGGGCAGCACGAAGCGGCGCAGTCCATCGGTATGTCTAAACCTGATCAGCTTCGGTTCATCGTGCTACCGCAAGCTTTGAAGAAAGTGGTACCACCTATGGCCAACCAGTTTATATCGCTAATAAAAGACAGCTCCATCATATCGTTGATCTCAGTGCAGGAGCTGACATTCAAGACGGTTGAGCTAGTAGCCTCTACACGAGCCATATTCGAAGCCTGGATAACCACTGCGGTACTGTATTTCATTATTTGTTTTAGTTTATCGATGTTATTTCGAAAACTTGAAAAACCGGCTGAAATAAACCGTTAATTCTAAATATTTATTGTGCACATTGACTTGATATGGCCGCGGACGTACTTACACCGATAACCCAAGCATTAGAGGAGGGTACACTGACTCGTAAAGAGCTAAAGAACCTGATGCAACGCTCAGATAAACCTGCATTGATCAGGTTGGCTATTTGGTGTGTGCTACTAGCGATAACATCATCGCTTGTTTGGTTATCGTTGGGCAGTTGGTGGTTATTGCCTGCGATGTTTATACAAGGAGTCGTTCTTGTTCACCATTTTTCATTACAGCACGAGTGCTGCCATTACACGGCGTTTAAAACCCGTTGGTTAAACGACCTGGCGGGTAATGTGTGCGGGCTTATTATCATGCTGCCTAATCGGTTCTTCCGTTATGAACATTGCGACCATCACACGTATACACAAATAAAAGAACAAGACACCGAAATGATAGAACTGCCAGCTAACCTGGCAGGCTATTTATTTTACATTTCCTCTATTCCCTACTGGAAAGCAAAGTTCAGCGAACTTTGGCGTCATAGCTTAGGGCGTATATCCGAGGACGATAAACAGTTTGTCCCTCGGCAGGAGTATCGCACCATAGTATTCGAAGCGCGATTAATGGCTGCATTTTATATCTGTCTTTTCATCCTCTGCATAGCATTCCAGTTCTGGTATCCACTTTGGTTTTGGTTTCTCCCTGTTGTACTGGGAGAACCAGTAATGCGTGCGATTAGAATGACTGAACATGTTGGTCGACCAATGATCAGTGACATGAAAAGCAATACGAGATCAAACAACGTGAGTTTCCCGTTTCAGTTTCTGGCTTGGAATATGAATTTTCATGCAGAGCACCATTACGCCTCCTCCGTACCTTTTCACGCTTTACCGGAGTTGAATAAGAAGTTGAGTAACCATATCTATACAGAGCCACGTGGTTATCTTGGAGCGCATATTGATATCGTTTCGCAATTAACCGGACGTAAGCCGCGTGTTGATAGAAACGTGCCGGGTGCATATTCAGTGCGACGAAGTCAATCAGATACTGAATAGGTGGCATGGGTGCAAGACGATATCTGGCAAGACATTATTCGCATCGAAGAGCTTTTTAAGGCAGACGTAACTCCAGTCGAATACGACGGCATAAAACTCGCGGTCTACGATACGGACAGGGGCGTCTCGGTTAGCGCCGCTCAATGTACACATGCAGGCGCCAATCTATGTGATGGATACTTCGACGGGCAATTCATTGAATGCCCACTACACCAAGGTTTGTTTAATGCATCCACTGGTGAGGCAAAAGCGGCACCTGTAGTACGAGCGTTAAAAATGTATGAATCTAGATTGTTCGAAGGGAAAGTGCAGATCAAGCTGTAGTACGGTTGTTAGTATAGGTTGAAACAAAAACAGCGCCGGAGCTGCTTTACCCAATTAAGTACGATGGAACACCCATCGTATGTGTACCAATACAAGCAGCATCAACACAAGCAGACAGCGTATCAAAATGCATATCACGCTGAACCAGCGCAGGGCCATAGTGTGCGTATTTTCCTGAGTTTGTCATTAAGCTCTGCGCATGCTTTGGTATGACGGGCTCTGTAATCATGCACCAACACGTATCGGTTATAAATTCCACACCGTATGATTCTAACCGGTTGATATAACCGTGTTCGTTTGCGGCGTTGTGGACATCGCGCCCCAAGGTGACTAAAAGACGCACGTTCTCACTTTTTCTCTTTCCGAGACATAGTTCGTCAAGCCGTTCACACTCTGTAATCGAGAAATGAGGATTTCCGAGACACACCATATCCACTTTCGAAGTGGTAGCGGTGTTAAGTTCTTTAAAGCTTTTATGCAGCTGCGCGACAGTCACCAACTTAGTGTTATCGACTAATCCGCTTGTCCTGCAATATTGGCTTGCCACATCTGATTCTGGCGTTATCGCATGCATGTGAAACATCGCCGCAGAAGATGAAGTCGCAAACGCTGCGCTAAACGCCTTAAGATCGTCCATCGATGGCGCTAAAGTTTCAAGGCCATAGATCATTGGCAGATCATTCGCCGCTTGCAAACCTATGTGATAGCCAAGTAAGGGCCAAAATGAATCGTCTGGTGAATCTATGGTTTCAACCTTTATACACACGGTGGGCTGTCGGCCAGAATCAAGATGACTACCAGCAGCGGGTGCTCGTCCAGTTAGTGCAATAAATATGTCCAGAAAATCAGGGTACTTCTGCGTGCGCGCGCCAATCACGCTATTGGCAAACATTACCGCGTTAGATTCTGCCCAAACTATCTGCTCTCCGAAAACAGGAGCTGAGTTGAGTAAGTAGGGAGCACATGTGTAACTAGCCTGGGCCCCCATTTCCATAAATGCATAACCTAACTGACTTGCAGGTTCTCCTAGATTTTCATCAACTCCATGTTCACGCCACCGACGCTCATCGATAGAGATTGAATTTAGCGTGGTTGGAATTCTAACTTTTGCGTTACGTTTAACGAGTTGTTGTGCAAACGCAAGGCTCGACGGGCCATGGTAAATACAGGCGTCGATGTGCGCCTGACTGACATCGATAAGCTCTTTCGCACCTTGTATTTTTGCGATACGCAGCAATATTTGCATTGCCACTTTTGCCGCTTCACCGTGCTCTGCATTGAGAATCTGTTCATCGAGTTCGCTAAGCGAAATAGCACTATCGTGGGAGTTATTTTCAGATGTAGCAGATGTAGCAGATGTAGCAGAAGAGGCAGAAGAGGCAGAAGAATCATAACCGGCTTCCAATTTGAAATCGCTATTGGTCGCAGGTTTGAGTTCGTCGCTTACGATATCGACACGCACACCGCTTCTTAACCTATCTGCATCAGCGGTACTAATTCGCAATACTGGCAATGACCGATCGAACATGGATTCTGCCACCAACACGCCTAGAGTGAGAATGTCTTCAGCTTCAGTAAAAACAAGTGCCGCGGGCGCGCAATCGTTCAGAATTAATTCCAAGAGTGCACCACTTCCAGAACAAGAACCCACACCACTGGGTAATACCAGAACCTTGTCTTTTACGTTTGCGCCTTTTAGCGGATGATGCTCATCAATAACATGGCCGTTCGTCGGGTCTATGCCTCCCCAAAAGCTAATGCCAACGCTTGACACTAATAGCTCACCATTGGCAGACCCGTCTACCAGCACATTTCCCTTGATAAAATTCTGCTCTAGAGGGGGATTTTTAGACATGGATTGCTCGTACCTTTAAAATAATGACGAATGACACAGATTAACATGAGCGTACGCCGTTCTTTTAAAGCAAAACGGTCGCAGGCACGACCAACACGTTATTGAGTTCTTTCATTGAGGGCGTCATAATTCCTATAGTGCAGCCTATATCGTGTCCAACAGCTTAAAGGATCGTCCCTTGACTAAAGACCCACTATTGCAGCCTTTTCAGCTGAAACATCTGACGCTAAGAAACCGCATCATGACGACTAGCCATGAGCCTGCCTATCCTCAAGATGGTATGCCCAAAGAGCGATACGCGGCTTATCACGCGGAGCGGGCAAAAGCTGGTGTGGCACTAACAATGACAGCGGGTTCTGCAGCGGTTAGTAAAGACAGTCCACCTGTGTTCAATAACATTCTTGCCTATAAAGACGAAGTCGTTCCTTGGATAAAGAATCTAACCGATGCATGTCATGAGCATGATTGTGCGGTGATGATTCAACTTACGCATTTGGGTCGACGTACAAACTGGAACAAAGGAGATTGGCTGCCATCTGTGTCTTCTACCAAACATCGTGAACCTGCACACCGAGCCTTTCCTAAGTTGGCTGAAGACTGGGACATCGAACGCATCATTTCAAATTTTGCCGATGCTGCTGAACGTATGCATGCTGGTGGCATGGACGGTATTGAATTACAAGTCTATGGTCATCTACTTGATCAATTTTGGTCACCACTGACCAATGAGCTTGAAGGTCCTTATGGCGCAGACACTCTAGAGAATCGACTACGTTTGGTGATGGATGTAATAGATTCTATTCGCAAACGCGTAGGCGACGAATTTATCCTTGGATTGCGCTACACCGCAGATGAGGTGCAAAAAGGGGGTATCACAGCGACAGAGGGTTTAGAGATTTCCAAACACTTAGCTAATAGTGGCAAGGTCGATTTTTTAAACGTAATACGCGGTCGTATTCACACAGACCCTGCGATGACTGATGTCATCCCGGTGCAAGGCATGCCTGATGCCCCGCATCTTGATTTTGCAGGGCAAGTTCGAAAAGCAACAGGAATGCCGGTATTTCATGCTGCAAAAATACCTGATGTTGCAACGGCGCGACATGCTATCTCAGCAGGGCTTTTGGATATGGTTGGTATGACACGCGCTCATATGGCCGACCCGCATGTGGTGCGTAAAATAATTGAACGCCGCGAACACGACATTCGACCGTGTGTTGGTGCGACGTATTGTCTGGATAGAATTTATCAAGCAGGTGAGGCGCTGTGTATGCACAATGCGGCAACTGGACGTGAATTAACCATGCCGCATGATATTCCTGAGGCCACAACTAAGAAGAAAGTGGTCGTCGTTGGTGCAGGCCCTGGTGGCCTGGAAGCTGCGCGAGTTGCTGCAGAGCGTGGGCACGATGTCACTATTTTTGAAGCTGCCCCTGATGCCGGAGGGCAAGTACGGTTAACTGCGCAATCGCCACGGCGGCGAGACATGATCTCTATTATTGATTGGCGAGTTGCCCAATGTGAGGCAAGGGGTGTTGTGTTCCATTACAATACATTGGCAGAAATATCCGATGTTACCGCTTTAAAACCAGACATTGTGATCATAGCGACCGGTGGTTTACCCAACACGGAGTTGTTTGAAACCAAAGGCGAGCAAGCAGAAGTTGTCACCACTTGGGATATCATCGCTGGCGATGTAAACCCTGCTGATAAAATATTAATTTACGACGAGTCAGGAGATCATCCAGCCTTGCAAGCAGCGGAAGTTTGTGCCAATGCCGGTGCAACTGTGGAAATCATGACACCAGACCGAGTTTTCGCGCCAGACATTATGGCGATGAACCTTGTGCCCTACATGCGCGCTTTGCAAGACAAAGACGTTACCTTTACTGTTACACGTCGTCTTTTAGATGTAAAACGCTCAGGCAACAAACTGAAGGCTAAAATCGGTACTGACTACAGTGACCATTCACACGAGGCTGAGTACGACCAAGTGGTGGTGAACTATGGAATACTACCTTTAGATAAATTGTACTTTGAACTAAAACCTCATTCTTCCAATGGAGGTGCTGTAGATCATGATGCGCTAATTGACGGAAGGCCACAGAAGACGATACGCAATAAAGAAGGTAGGTTTGAGCTATACCGGATAGGAGATGCGGTCTCTGCACGTAATACGCATGCAGCGATTTATGATGCCCTTCGACTCGTCAAAGATATTTGAAACTTGCATTGCGCCATGACCAATAGATTAAATTTAGCCGTTAGAGTGGCTCGACAGGCTGTTCAACATTAATGACACCTTCTGAAAAAGCGCTACTTGAACTTGCTGTTCGTAAAATAGCAGATGCACGGCACCCAGTAAGTTTTTCTGGAGCTGGACTTAGCGCCGAATCTGGCGTCGCCACTTTTCGAGATAAGAGCGAAGATGCCTTGTGGTCCACGTTCGACCCAGCTGAACTAGCATCGCAAGCTGGTTTTAGATCGAATCCGGAAATGGTCATCGACTGGTACAACTCGCGCAGAAGATCGGTTTCGATGGCTAAACCCAATGCGGCGCACCTGGCGCTTGCGTCACAAAAACACTGGGTTCATGTAACGCAAAATGTAGATCAATTACTGGAGGCTGCTGGCGCTGAGTCGGCTGACGTGCATCATTTACACGGAATTTTAAGTAAAGATCAGTGCAATGCCAATTGCGGTCATTCTCAGCCTGTTGACCTAAGTGCTCCCTCAGGACTTTACAGTTGTCCAAACTGTGACGCACCGATGCGACCTGCTGTTGTTTGGTTTGGTGAAGCGCTGTCACAAGATGTCCTCCAAGCTGCGGTATCCGCAATACGTAATGCTGATCTGTTGCTTGTCGTCGGCACCAGCGCCATGGTTAGACCAGCTGCTGGTTTGATAGACCTGGCTCGCGAAAACAACGCTGTTGTCATCGTCGTGAACACAGAACCGTCTTCCACATTAATGGCGCAAGATATTGAGCTCATTGGCAACGCAGGCGTTCTAATTCCAGCATTGTTTAAGGTACTACCACTAACATGACAACCTCCAATGCTATGCCTTGGCGTCTTGTGATAGCCGCTTGTTTCGGTATGTTTGCCGCAACTGCTACAGGTAGTACTCGTGCACCGTTTCTCACCGACATGGCTGCAGACTTACAGGTCTCTTTGCCTGCAATCGCTAATTTATTTGGTGTTACTGCCACTATGTGGGGGATTTCATCCTATTTAGTTGGATTCGCATCAGATCGTTATGGGCGACGAGTGTTCTTACTCGTGTCTCCAGGGCTTCTCGCTGTTGCGATGTTGAGCGCATCGTACGCACCAAACTACTGGACGCTTGTTGGAATCATTATCTTTGCGGCTATGTGCTGTGGGGCATTCACTTCGTCGGCACTGGCAGAAGTCTCATTGCAAACCGCTGACTCGCATCAAGGCCGCGCACTGGGTTATGTTATGAGTGGTCAAACACTAACTTTACTGATTGGCATTCCACTATCTGCGTGGATTGGAGCTAAGGTTGGTTGGCGAGGTACGCATGTTGCACTCGCGGCCTTAGCGGTTTTTTCCTTTTGCATAATGCTGTACGGACTGCACGTGCCGGAATCTAGTAAAAAGGGTTCTGCTGAACCTTCACGCTCAAATCCTTCGTTGCGTGAAGCTTTAACCAGGCCTGTTACTCGGTTGTTTTTAGCATTAATTTTTGAACGCGTTTGTTTTGGGTTAGCGACGTTCTACTATGCATCATATTTGCGTACCGCATATAACTTGCCCATTAACGCTGTCGCTTTACCTTTGGCTGGATTTGCAGTCGGTAATATTATAGGAACATTTGTGGGAGGGCAGGTTGCTGATCGATTGCCGTATCGACGCGTGAGCTTTGCTGTAGCGCTTTGTATTGCAGGCTTAATCGCATTACCATGGTTTCTTTGGCAGCACAGCTTTTTGGTTACCGTGTGCCTCGGAGTTCTGTTCGCTTTTTTTGATGCGCTCGCCAGGCCTTCATTGCTTGCGGCATTAGCTGAGGTACCAAAAGAGGTCCGTGGCACTATTATGGGTCTAAATAGTTCCATCGCAAGCATCGGTTGGTTGAGTGCCGCATTGGTAGGTGGGTGGCTTTATTCTGGTATCGGATTCGGTAGTTTTGGGCCAGTCGTGATGGTCATGTGTTTTGCCGCTGCAGCCGTTGTATTACCTGATAGTCGAATACGTGGACGTGTGACGCATTAAGCTTGCATAAATGACACAAGAATATGCGTCTCTTGGTCTCTTTGAATCATAGAGGAGCTACGATTATTAGATAAATTCCCGTTCTAAATCGCTAGGCGGCGCCGTTGGCATCTACGTCAGTCTCGCCCATTATCCTGTCAGTTGTGACAACAATTCCGCTGGTCAAGAATGCCGTTACATTGAGTTTTTGCCACAACTCCAGTTCGTTTAATATAACCAATGCTATTTTGGTATCAAACTGCATAAATTATCTCCCTTAGAGATTTGTGTAAGTGAAAGAGCCACTTGTGAATGCACAGAATGCTTTTCCGTTTCGTGTTTTGACTGCATCGTTGTAGAACCTACGGTTTATGCCTTCGAAGTCCACATTGCCACGGTGCGTATGCCTGTGGAGTTAGCAGCTTGAGAAAGACTAGAGCCAAAAATCCAGCTAACAATAGGCCCATTAATAGACATTTGCAGGGCCAGGAGCACCAGCGGCGACAACTACAAAAACCAAATAAGCGATAGTCTGGTCAAATGTTATCTGGCGCTTCACTGTATAGTTGTGTTCAAAATACTATGCTTGCCATAAATTCAGCATGCAGTAAAACACTATTAGTTATTGGGCGTCTTGAACGATTGTGCGCGAACGAAATACACGCTTGGTTCCGAAGTCAGTCGATGATCGACGGAGTAGAGCTTGCTCAGGCTCGGATGACATAATGTGGCTATGATCCGCATCGCCACGATACTTACGCGATCGGAATAACTGATTCTGGCACCCAAGTATTCGACTATCGCGGTAGGACAGAGGTCAGCACCCCGGCCAGGTAATCGTTCTGCATCCTGATGAATTGCACGATGGCAGAGCAGGCGATGACCGAGGATTGGAGTATCGAATTATTTACGTTTGCCCAATGCTGTTACTCCAAGTAATTGAGACACTCACAGGATGTCGGCGCTCACTCCCATTTATTTCAAACGGCACCAGCGAAAGCCAGACGATTTTAAAAGCTGTTACTCAGGCATTCATGGACGAATCGACGTCACTCTCATCAGATGCCTTACTGACAGAGCTGGCACTTGGAATTCTTGAGTTGGAAAAAAAGGCCAGAAAGCTGCATCCACGCTGAATATCAACACACGAGCAATGGAGAGCGCCCGAGAGTTCCTTAATTCAGAATTAACCCGACCAGTGAGGTCCGAAGAAATAGAAGCTATTACTGGAATGACCAGATTCGAATTCTCCAGGCAGTTTCGAGCATACCACGCTACCAGCCCCTATCGATACTCTCTGTTTAGACGCCTCGATGCTGTGCGGAAGAAGTTAGAGATTGGTACGTCGATAGCAGCTGCTGCCAGCCAACACGGGTTCGCCGATCAATCTCATCTAACTCGCCATTTCCATTCTACGTATGGTGTGACACCGCAACGGTACAAGACGTTAGTTTTGCAACCTTTAGTATGATCGCTTCAGCAAGCATCACTTCAGCTTTAACATCAATATCAGCGTATTGAACTATAGTCGACTAGAGCATTCTATTTGATTTTGCATTGTTGACACGCGTCGTTAGGTACAAGCTAATCTGGTGCTACGATACAATCAAATTTGGACGAAAGAGGGTATTTTGATATGAGTAAAAAAAATAAAAACAAAAAACGAAACAATGGCAGTCCAGCAACGGCTAACCAACTTCCAAACAAATCTGCTGGAAACAGGTCTTCAACCAAAAAGAGCCAAAAAAATAATCCGAAATCACCATTGCTACATCGTCGTAATGCGTTAAAACTGCTTATTGCTGTACCGGTTATTGGTTTAGCAGGTGCAGCCATACACCGGTACGATGTACAGAACAAAGACCTGTTCGACCTAACACCGTTGGGGAAAGGTGAACCGATGATAATTCAAGTCCACGACCCTGCATGCCAACCGTGCAAACGTCTGCAGAACAACACCCGCAAAGCGCTGAAAGGTCTAGATGATATTGTTTACCGAGTGGCCGACATCACCACAAAAGATGGCGCGGAATTTCAAAAGGAATACAATTCCGGAATTACCACCCTGATCTTATTTGATAAAGCTGGCAAGCGCGTAGACACCATTCAGGGTGTAGCAACAGTAGATTCGTTAAAAGAACGATTCGGCAGGTTATTGTAATTCGGTATTGGTAGAAACTTATTGCTCTAGCTAGCGTTCAGCCTTAGGCTCGCTGAGCAAAATGGGCTGACCATGAGGAGTAGCCAATGCAGCGCTGTTCCAATCATCGTACAAATTAGAGAGGTGTTTTTCGCTAGTTATTCCTTGTTCAACGACGATTCGTTCTAGCGCTGCCAACCAATGATGATAATAGGTATCGCCTAAGTCTGGGTCCCCACCTGCTTGAGCACGGCTGATCTCACTGCTCAGCACCTTTGCCCACTGCGGCCAAGTAAATACGCCTTTCTCGTATAAGGCGATTGTCATCGCGAATGCTTCAGCTTCCCAAGGTGCGTCAAATACAGGTCCAGATGCATTACGTGGAACAGATTCAATCTCATTTAACAAGCTATTGGTATTTTCTGTTTTGGATAAATCTGTCACGTTGCTCTCTCCATTTTTATATAAGGCTCCCAACAATCGACATGCACATGGGCTGCCTGTGAACGTGACTCACCCCATAATTCTTGTGCCTCGAACTTGATGTTATATAACCACTGCGGATTTTCGCCAGTGCCAAGCGCGTTATCATCGGCAAACACGTGACACCCATGCACCCTATGTACTACACCTAAGTGCCCTTTAATATAACCCGGTAAACGGGTATGGCCCGTTTTATTCAAATTTTCAACTCGCACAACATCCCCAATTGAAAATTGTGCTGATTGTGTTGTCGGCCGTTCAACGGGAGCGCCTGCACGCATTGCGCTATTAACATCAGCGCCTTGGAGTACACGCTTCACAGTTTTAGATTGATCAATGCACATGCCTTGTTGCATCTCCTCACGCGAAACTAGTGCCCGTTGAACCAATAATTTTTCCAATGCAGTAAGCCATATTCGATAGTAGCCAATAGATAGGTAATCTACTGGTGGCAACGACTCTCTGGTGAAGCGGCCCTGATCTAAATTCCATTCACCTGTTGCACCCATGCAAACCGTCAAGGCCAAAACACGACGCTCCCACTCATCATGAAATAGCGGTTCATTTGGGTCAGGATTTATGGCGCCAAAACATTCGAGTCCACCCATATCATGCACACCGTTCATGATGGCAATTGATCAGTAGCTACATCTGCGTTGTTTAAATGATCAACAGTCAATGCCAACCCGGTACCTATCATTGAGTCTCGCGTAACTAGTAATGCGAGCTGCTCTTCAGTCAATTCTTCAGTGTTGTTAGGCCGCATGGGTAACACCAGATACCGTACTTCGGCAGTAGAATCCCACACCGTAATACTGGTTGCTGCAGGAAGCGATACATCAAATTCAGTGAGAACACTGGCAGGATCAATAACCACTCTCGAACGATAGGGCGCTGACTTATACCATGTTGGTGGCAGCCCTAGAACCGGCCATGGATAACAAGAACACAACGTACAGACAACCATGTTGTGTACGGTCGGTGTATTTTCGACAACCACCATATGCTCACCTTGACGACCGCTAAAATCCAGCGAAGCAATCGCCGCTGTCGCATCTGTTAGCAGCCATTTTTTGTATTCATCATCTACCCATGCGCGCGCAACAACTGCGGCGCCGTTTTTAGGTCCAACCTGATTCTCATAGGTATCAATAAGCCTATTCAGCGCTTCTGGATCGATGTAACCTTTAGCCGTAAGCACTGTCTCTAGCGATCTGACACGCAACGCTGTGTCGTCCAGATGAGAGTGGTCGTGATCATGGTGGTGATCGTGCGTGTGATCGTCGGACATCAATCAGCCTTGTCGTGATTTTGTGTAGATATAATATACACTGAATTGCTTATCACTAAAAACGCAGATTGGACCGCCAGTCTCAGCGATGACGATTTCGTTCGGGTCTAATTCCATTTTGATGATTGCATATCGTCACCGAATATCTCGTAGTCCACCTAATGGCATTTCATGTACATTTTCCTTATTTACAATTGAATGATTAAGTTCAAATATACAGGAGACTATTTAGTCTGACTATTTCATGTGCATGTCCTATGGATATTTTGTAAGAGCCTAATCATAGTGAGCAATGTAAACAGGCTCCAATAAATGCGCCTTTTTTGTAATTGTTCAACTACTAAATATTAGCTTCCTTAATTACTATGAATACCGTGAACACCTGATTCACTTGCGGTCCCAAATTTTGTCTCTGCATTCGGATTGTGCGGCTTAATAGCCGTAAGCTTTACAAATAAGGATCAAGATAGCTATTCTAGCGCAACAGGCATGCTTCAATACAACACGCTTCAATGATATCCGTTGCAAGCGATATCCGGACAAATCGATATTATGGCACCAGCATTTGAACAAAAGGAGTATGACAGTAGACTGATGCGCGTACGATCAGCCATGACAACGAAGGGTTTTGATGTCTTAGTTATTGGCAGCCCATCCAATATAAACTGGCTAACTGGCTATGACGCCTGGTCGTTCTATACACCCCAAATTATGGTTGTTGGGCTAGACATAGAACCTACATGGATTGGTCGTGAAATGGATGCAGGGGCCGCTTCATTTACGACATATCTTTCTTCAGACCAAATCGTTCCATTCCCAGAATCGTACGTACAGCAAAAAGACGTTCATCCTGCACAGTTTATGGCTCAATGGATGAAATCAGTTGGGTGTGATGGAAAACGTGTCGGGTTTGAAAACGATGTGTACTTTTTAACACCCGCTGCTGTGCATCACTTACAAGCCGAACTAAGCAATAGTCAATGGTCTGACTGCGAGCTATTGGTCAGCTGGCAACGGTTGATAAAAAGTCCTGCTGAAATAAAGTATCTGAAGCAGGCATCGGTCATCGCAGGCCTAACAATGCAAACCGCGTTTGATGGAGTTAAACCAGGTGTTCGACAGTCTGATCTCATGGCAGATGTTATTGCTGCACAAATCCGCGGCACACCCGAGTATGGTGGGGATATGACAGCGCTGCATCCGTTGGTTCTTGCTGGAGAAGCGGCTGCCACAGCTCACCCTATGTGGACGGATGCACCGTTCGAAAAAGATCAAACCATCGCGTTTGAACTAGGCGGTTGTCGCAAGCGCTATAATGCTGGCTTAGCTAGGACTGTCCATCTTGGCAAACCATCTCAAACACTCACTAATACAGCGCAAGCCGTTAACGAAGGCATGGAAGCGGTACTCACCAGCATGAGATCAGGCGTGCCTTGTTGCGATGTACACGCTGCTTGGCAATCAGTGCTCGATGAATACGGCTTGGAGAAAAAGAGTCGTATTGGCTATTCCATCGGTGTTGGCTATGCTCCCGACTGGGGTGAACACACCATTAGTTTCCGCCCTGACGATCGTACGCTGCTTCCTGAAAATGCTGTTGTCCATATCATTCTTGGTATGTGGATGGAAGGGTGGGGGATGGAACTAAGCGAGACAATTCATGTAAGAGAACATGAGGCGGTTTGTTTGACTCAATTCCCTCGCGACGTCCACGTAATCGATGTCTAGCTGCAAGGATACGGCGATGTTTTTCAGCTACATTTTTGCTCTTATTTTTAAGCTGACTTTGGCAACGAGAAATTAGATGGATGTAAGGTGTTGTGACACTTTTTCTAGAAATTGTAAGCTTTCTATCATCTCACTGACTTCAATATATTCATCTGCTTTGTGAGCGCGGTTAATGTCGCCAGCTCCAAATACAACCGTAGACAATCCTGCATCACTAAAATAACCGGCATCAGTGCCAAAAGATACGACATCTCTGCTGTTTAAGCCGGTTAAATGGCTCACAAGTGCCGCAGCCTTCTCAGCATTCGTATCGTCCAGGGCCGGCACCGCTGCATTAGTGATAATTCTAATATCAGAGTCTTGGCTAATTGCCTTCATGTCGGGAAGTAGATCGCTATTTGCATAAGCTATAATTTCATCCACAACACTGCGTCCATTCTCACCCGGCATCGGTCTAATCTCCCAGTTAAAGTTGCACCAACCGGCTGTTGCATTACTGGCAGTCCCACCTTCAATGATGCCAACATTCACAGTGCAGTAGGCTGGTTCATATGGTGAGTTGGGATAGGGTTTAGCCGACAATCGCGCTCCTATTTCTTGAATTTTTTCAATAAGCTTAGATGCGATGAAAATAGCATTAACACCTTTAGTTGGATCGCATGAATGCACTGCGTGACCGGTAATTTCGGTTCGCATTTCGTAGGCACCCTTATGCCCAGTAATAAGCTGCATCGACGTTGGCTCACCCACGATAACAATCCCAGGCTGCATGCTGAGTTGTGACATATTTTCGAGTAATACGGGCATTCCGAAACCACCGGTTTCTTCGTCGTAAGAGAAGGCCAAGTGAATAGGTTTATTCAGTTTCGCTGCTTGAAACGTAGGAACCGATGCCATGACACACGCAAGAAAGCCTTTCATATCGACTGAACCTCGTCCGTAAAAACGATCGTTTATTCGCGTCAGTACAAAAGGGTCTGTTGACCAATTCTGACCATCTACAGGAACAACATCAGTATGCCCACTGAACACGACACCACCGTCAACCTCCGGGCCAATGGTGCAAAACACATTTGCACGCTCACCTACATCATCGTAGCTTAGCCGGATGTCGAGCCCTAAGTTTGAAAGGTAGTTCTCTATATAGCCAACAATTTCGCGATTTGGTTTTCCAGAGATACTGTCAAAACTCACCAGTCTTTTCAGAATTTTTATCGCGTTGTTTAGTGTGTCACTCATACTTCAAGGTCTCGGGTAGAGCAAAATAAAGCAGCTCTGCAAAGGTGCGTAAGCTATCGCATGCGCTTAGTGGGCCAACCGACAACCGATGTAATGCTACTAAATCAGTTAACACATCGTCTTTGCTGCCACAGATTTACTTCATGCTAGCAAAGATGAGCGCGGACTTTCATCCATTTGACCAATAAGTTGGTGGGATAGCTCAAGTACCAACGCAGCTTTTATTGCTGCGTGCTCATTACTTTCCCACAAATTATTTAAATGATTAGGGTCATTTATTCGATCATACAGCTCACCCCACTGCTCACCTTTATAGATCGCGACATGCCACTCTTTAGTCACTAATACTCGAACGCGGGCAGGGGGCTCAAAGCCCATGCGTTTACCACCATCATTAAATTCAATCAACACAGATTCACGTGGCGAGGTGTTATCGCCATTAACAGCTGGGACAAAGCTCTGCCCTTGCATACCAAAGTACGGAAGTATTCCTGCACGTTCAAGAATACTCGGAGCGATGTCGACTGTGGAAGCTAATGAATTGCTAACATTTGACGTACGATTAATGGGATCAGACCAGATCATCGGCACACGCGTAATACTGTCTTTAGGCCAAGCACCCTTTAGCAGTAAATTATAATCGCCGAGAAAATCACCGTGATCGGCATTAAAAATGATGACGGTGTTTTCATACTGTCCGGTTTCTTTTAACGTCTCAATAACCTCACCGATTGAATCATCAATCATAGATATCATGCCCGCCGTCAACGCCATCGCTTCACGAATATGATCATCACTGGCCATAAAGGTTATTTGAGGTATAACAGGGCTCTTTCCAGTATCAAATTCTGCTTTGGCATGTTGCAGCGGTGGTGGAGGATTCTTGTGATCAGAATATCGAACGTTTACATCAAATTCATCTGGACTATACATGTCCCAATACCTACCTGGAGGGTTGAATGGATGATGCGGGTCTGGAAAGGATACGAATGCGAAAAATGGATCGTCTTGGTCTTGCGTACTTTTTAAATAGTCTTTCGCACAGTTTCGAACGAATGCTGTTGGATAGCTCTCTTCAGGTATCGGAGTTCGGAACGCCTGCGGGCACGAATAGTTATGTGGTAATTGATTGGCTCGATCAGTCATCTCTTGCCAGTTTGCATGCCGTTCACGAAACCATTGCTGATAATGTCCTCCGGCTGTATCACCATGACCGGTCACCATATCGACATGGTCGAAGCCATAGTATGGACTGGGGAACTCATGACGCCCATCGCTCTTGTATTGCTCTGGCTGCTCATTCTCGTATTTTTCGGCTTCAGGCTTCCACGCTTCTGACACCGGTCCCGTTGCTTGCTCTTCGCGTCCAACGGGTCCGACATCAGTCATCGGTTGTAAGTGGCTTTTACCAATGCTTGCTGTTTTATACCCGCCAGCTCGTAGTACATCCACAAAAGTGTTTGTCCTTTCAGATAATAAACAGCCGTTATACCGAACGCCATGCACGCTTGGGTAGCGCCCCGTCATAAAGCTTGCTCTATTTGGCATGCAAACCGGCGTGGCAACAAAGAATTGATCGAACCGAGTACCCGCACTTGCCATAGCATCTATATTTGGCGTTCGTACTACGGGATGCCCGTAACAGCCAAGCCAATCAGCGCGATGCTGGTCCGTCATGAAGAAGAGAAAATTAGGGCGCTTTGTCATGACCTGAAAAGCCTAGTTCGCAGAAGTTAAAGTTTCACGGACTGAGCGGATAATTTAATATCCAGCTGAAAGCTGCCCTCATTTACAAGCCATCGTCTAATGGTGTACTCACGGGAGCCTGTTTTATGCATAGGATCCTGCTCAGCCAATGCAGTTGCAGCTTCCAATGATGCTGCCCGATATACAATCATACCCACACCTTCCATAAGCTCGCCGCTTAAATCCGACAGAGGTCCAGCCATGACTAAACGCCCTTGCTGCTCTTGTTCAGATTGGTAGTCCAGATGTGCCGGTAGATGCGTCTTTAATTCTTCTGGTGATTTTGCAGGCGTACTAATAACTGCGTAAAGCTCCAATGCTAATGAGCCACGTTCAACAGCTGCTTGTTTATATTCTGACCATGCTGGCATTTGTTTTCCAATTAATATCGATATTTCTTGACAAAATACCAAATAATCGTCAAATATCATAGGTCTTATTCTTGAGTAGACTTGAGGTCGCATGAAATTTCTGACTGGAACAATCGGTTCCGATGCAAGTCAAAAACCCAGCGTGTACGTAGTCACTGGTGATCAGGCCGTTAATATAACTGCGCTCGACGCAAGTGTTGGTCACGACTTAATGAACTTAATTGAGACGGGTGATGCGATTAATCGAGTTACCGCATTGATAAAAGGCGCACCGAGTATATCCGTTGCCGACATAAAACCCGCACTGCCGATTGCAAAGCCAGGCAAAACTGTCTGCTTGGGGCTTAACTACACAGACCATATCAAAGAAGGAGGTTATGAAGTACCTGAGTACCCAGCATTGTTCATGCGTGGTCCAAATTCATTAATGGCGGCTGGCGCACCTATGATTCGGCCAAGTTGTTCAGAGCAACTGGATTATGAGGTTGAGCTCATGGTTATCATTGGCAAGTCGGGAAAACACATCACCGAAGAAAATGCGTTTGATCATGTTTTTGCATATTCCGTTTTCAACGACGGTTCGGTAAGAAACTATCAGCGTAAAACACACCAATGGACTCCTGGAAAGAACTTTGATTCAACAGGTCCAATAGGCCCGTATTCAGTAACCCCAGATGAGCTACCACCTGGTGCATCTGGGTTAAAGATCGAAACACGCGTTGGCGATGAAATTCTGCAATCTGCGAATACCTCAGAAATGCTTTGGCCTGTCGCTCGCACCATTGCAACCATATCTGAATTTGCTACGCTCGAGGCTGGCGACTACATCGCGATGGGCACACCGCCTGGCGTTGGGCATGCACGTACGCCTCAACGTTGGTTACGCCCTGGCGAAGTCGTTGAAGTGGAAGTTGAAGGCATCGGTATTTGTGCCAGTCCGATTGTGGCAGAGGAAGATCTGGCTGGCGGACAGCCTTCATGAGTAGTCCTGATGATGCGGAGCTAGAGCAATTGCGCATAAATGCGCAAGCGCAATACCGCGAACTACGGTCACGCAAATCAAGCTTGGATAAAGATTCTATTGATTTGATTCTAAAAGGCGCAAGATCACACTATGCGTGGAAGGACAAACCAGTATCAAACGAAATCCTGAAAGAGCTCTATGAGCTAACCGCGGCTGGTGCAACCAGTATGAACTGTTGTCCAGCTCGATTTGTTTTTGTCAGCAGCAGCGAAAGTAAAGAGAAATTAGCTAAATCGCTGAAACCTGCGAATGTTGCGAAAGTAATGTCGGCACCGGTAACAGCGATCATCGCCTACGATTTGGATTTCTGGGAAAAACTGCCATTTTTATTCCCTCACGACGACAGAAGAGGATTTTTTAAAGGTAAAACCGAATACATAGAAAGCACCGCTTTCAGAAACTCAACGCTACAAGGTGGATATTTTATGATAGCCGCTCGTGCATTAGGGCTTGATATTGGTGCTATATCTGGCTTCTCCAATGATGTAGTGGACCAAGAATTTTTTGCAAACACCAATGTGCATTCTAATTTCCTATGCAACCTGGGTTATGCCGATGAAACTGCACTGTTTCAAAAACTACCACGCTTCGCGTTCGATGAAGTCTGTACATTTTTATAGGGTGCACTTATGGCTATAAAACAAAAAAATACCGTTACGCTAAAAGTGTCTGCTGATTGCCCATCACATTCATTGGCTAACATATCCGTTCGTGATATCGATTTTGCAATAGACGAACCAACAGAGCGGGGTGGTACAAACCTTGGTCCAACACCCACTGATACGGCTATAGCGGCCTTAATTGGTTGTACCAATGTTATCGGCAATAAATGTGCTGACAAGCTTGGCATCGACGTTGGCCATATGCACATTGATGCAAGCTGTGAATTCGACCGGCGCGGCGTCATGCTCAGTGAAGCTATCGACGTACCTTTTCAAAAAATCACATTAAATATAACCACACAAGGACCAGCAACCATTGAAGAGCTGGAGCTTGTTGCACAAGAGGTCGCTAAATACTGCCCTCTATCAAAGCTATTTCGTCAGGCTGGCACTGAAATAGTTGAAAACTGGAAAAAAGCCTGAGCTTTCACCAACCACGAGGAATACAGACATGAAATTCAGAGTAGCACTAACTGCGGCAACCATGGCATTTTGCATGGGTAATGCACTCACTGCATCCGCAACAGAAACGATTAAAGCCGTTGTTATTGATGGCTATCCCGCTAAAGCCATGTGGGTTCAAGAATTTACTGGTTTTTTCATTCCTGAGGTAGATAAACGATTGGCCGAAACAGGCAACTACGAAATGGATTGGCAAGAGAGCTACGGTGGCTCGATTGTAAAACCAAAAGGCGTGCTGGAAGGTGTCAAGCTAGGTCTGGGTGATATCGGTATCGTCACAACTATTTTCCATTCCTCAAAACTACCGAGTCAAGGGTTGTCAGCGGTAACTCCTTTTATCGCCGCGGATGCAAGAGCGGTTGCAAAAGCTGTTGATGAAATAGCTAAAGAGTTTCCAACAATGCAAAAGGAATTTCAAAAACAGAATCAAGTGTATCTTGCTACTGGTGTCGTGCTCGATACTTATCAGGTTTTTAGCAGCAAACCAGTTACCTCATTAAAAGATATTGAAGGTGGCAAAGTTGCTGGCGCCGGAATGAATATGCGTTACGTTGAGGGTATTGAAGGCGCGGCAAGTGTTCGTGGCGGCTTAACTGATTTCTATAGCATGCTACAGACTGGTCTAGTTGATCATGCGATGTTATGGCCAGAAGCGGCAAAGACATTCAAAATCGCTGAGGTTGCCCCATACATGCTTAAGGCAGATCTTGGCGCAGTTAATTCTAAGACAGTCACTGTTAACGCTGACTATTGGAAGAAACTACCAGAAGAAGTGCAGAACGTTCTACTGGAAGTGGCGATTGCCTATCGTGATCATGTTGCATCGGTTGCAATGGACCGAGCTGCTGCGAGTCGAGACGCTTATGTTGCCGCTGGTGGAACTATCATCGATGTACCTGCCGAAGATCGCGCTGCATGGGCAGCTGCAATGCCAAATATTGCTGTTGAGTGGGCTAATACGCTTAATGATAAAGGTGAGCCTGGTTCAGACATGTTAAAAAGCTATATGCAAAAGCTTCAAGACGCAGGCTTTACGCCAACACGCGATTGGGCTGCTGAGCTTTAACCTGTATTTTCCATTGATCGTTGTTGGGGCTTTATAGCGCCCCAACTATATCCGAACCGATTCTATGAAAGCTACGTTACAACTTGTTCTCCAATCCGCTGAGCGTATCGCTATGGTGGCGAACGCCATTGGCACCCTTGTCGTTTTAGGTCTTGTCATGGTGGTTAACTACGACGTTGTAGCACGAGGCGTCTTTCACAAACCGTTTCATGGAGCTGTGGAATTGGTTCAATTCTCCATGGTATTAATCGTGTTTTTACAACTCCCTGATGTCGTACGAGTTAATCGTCTTACACGTTCCGATGGCTTTTTATCGATCGCCGGCAATCGATGGCCTCTTGTTGCGCTAGCCTTGAATAAATTTATCAATGCCGTTTCTTGTGTTTTTATGCTTTTAATCGCCATCGCTATTTGGCCAGAATTTCTAGACATGTTAGACACGAAGGATTACTTTGGCGTACCGGGCGTGTTCACGGCACCTTGGTGGCCGATTAAATTGGTTATCTTTCTCAGTGCATCACTGTGTTGTATTTTGTTCGCACTAAAATTGATTCTGCCAGCCGCCGTCCCAAGTACAACTACTGCTACGACAGTGGAAATTGATCAATCATGAGTCCCATCGAAATAGGGCTGTTATCAGTACTCGCTATCGTTGTATTGATCTATCTTGGCTTGTATATCCCTATCGCATTGGGTGTCGTGTCGTTCGTCTCTATTTGGCTTATGCGAGACAACTTCGACTTGTCCATGAATTTGTTAAAAATCGCTCTCAGTGACAGTGTTATGGAGTACACGTTTGCCACCGTGCCGCTGTTTACCTTTATGGGGTTAATCGTATCCAAGGCTGGTATGGGTGGTGATATTTACGATGTAATGAACGCAGGCTTCCGAAAAATAAAAGGTGGAATCGGGATGGCAACCGTTGGTGCGAATGCTGTGTTTGCTGCCGTTACCGGTTCCTCTATCGCATCTGCGTCTGTGTTCGCAACTGTGGCAGTGCCGCAAATGATGCGCTATGACTACAACCCTCGATTCGCTGTGGGTGTCGTTGCAGGCTCCTCAGTTTTGGGCATGATCATTCCACCATCAGCGATGTTAATCATCTACTCGTTCGTGGCAGAGCAATCTGTTGGTGACATGTTTATCGCTGGCATTATCCCAGGCTTATTACTAGCAGTTGCCTACATCGGGGCGATAGCATTTGCGGGCAAGTTTTTCCCTAACTATGTAGGTGGTCGGCCTGCAGATGACTATGAGCCTATGAGTAAGTCAGAGGTCGCTGGGAAAACGCTACCGTTGGTTTTTTTGGTGCTTGTTGTGCTTGGTGGAATATACACAGGTTGGTTAACACCAGTTGAAGCGGGGGCTGCAGGGGCGACAGTTGGTTTGCTGATCGCTTTACTACGACGACGGATGACATTAAAAACATTCTGGGAAGCACTGATCGAAACTGGACATATAACTGCAGCCATTTTATTTCTCATTACAGCAGCATCCATATATAGCCGCATGCTTGGACTTGCAGGGTTACCCAACGAACTGGCCGATATCATGGCTGAAAACCAATTCAGCTTTGCCATGGTCATGTTTATTTATGTGTGTTTAATGCTATTTCTAGGAACACTGCTAGATACCGCTTCAATCATCTTAATCGTCGTCCCTTTATTCTTACCGTTAATCGAGCCTCTTGGCCTAAGCCTTGTGTGGTTTGGCATTATTACGGTTGTTGGAGCAGAGATCGGCTTATTAACCCCACCTTTGGGCATCAGTTGTTTTGTAATCAAGTCCACATTAAACGACCCTAGAATAAAACTGAAAGATGTATTCCTTGGCGCGCTCCCGTTTGCCTTAGTAATGCTTGTGGTACTCATAATACTCATCCGATATCCAGCGTTGAGTACGGTTTTAATTAACCACTAATTTATAAAAAAGACAGAGGAATAGCCTAATGAGAACTGTTACTAGCGACAATCTTACCGACACGTTTCTAGGTTACTTTGGCGAAGACACAGACCCTCGATTAAGAGAGGTGATGAATTCGCTCGCAAAGCATTTGCACGCGTTTGCAAGAGAAACCAATCTAACCCACAAAGAGTGGGAGAAGGGGTTGGATATACTTCGCAGTGCAGGCCAAATAAGCTCACCTGAACGCGACGAGTTCGTATTGTTATCGGATGTACTCGGTTTGTCGTCGCTCGTTGATATGATTAATTCAACAGAGAAGGGCACCAGTTCCAGTGTTTTAGGGCCGTTCCATATTTCAAACCCTCCACCAATGGACATGGGAGCTGATTTAAAAGGCTCGTACGGTGGAGATCTCGTGCTGGTGACTGGGCGTATTCTCGACACCAGCGGTCAGCCGATTTCCGGTGCCACTCTGGATATTTGGCAAACAGCACCTAATGGTCTCTACTCGTCACAAGACCCAGAACAGGATTTAATGAGTTTTCACGCCATATTTACCACCGGGGACGACGGTTATTACTCGTTCACCACCGTGCGCCCAGTTGTTTATCAAGTGCCAACTGATGGCCCAGTTGGAGAGCTGCTCAATGCGACGGGTCGTCACCCGTGGCGCCCTTCACACCTGCACTACATCATCAAAGCGAATGGTTTTCGATCATTGGTGACGGAGGTTTTTCCTGATGACGATCCTTATCTAGACCAGGACACCGTATTTGGTGTTAGAGAAGACCTTGTTATGACTTACGTCAAAAAAGCTGCAGCGAGCTTCCCAGCTGAAGGTTTGGTGTTATCCGGAAAGGTCTCCGAAGATTATCTAAGTGTAGAGTTCGACCTAGTGCTAAGCGCTGAGTCTTAATTAACGAATGGCTGGTTGTCACTATGCCGAGACACAATATGCAAGAGGTGAATAGTCCTGATGTAGGTAAAGCACCAGCGTCAGCAACTCAACGCGCGTATCAAAATCTGCGGCAAAAGATTATTAATGGAGATATCGCACCAGGCGAAAGACTAAAAGTTGAGATGTTAAAAACGCTACTAGATACTGGTGCATCACCGATTCGAGAAGCGCTAAGCTTGCTTACGTCAGATCAGCTAGTTGAGCGTATAGATCAACGCGGATTCCGCTCAGCGTCTGTTAGCAAGCAACACTTTCAGGAAATACTCATGCTGCGTTGCCAACTCGAAGACCTTGCCATTCGAGGGAGCATTCAGAATGGCGACACACAATGGGAAGAAAACCTTGTTTTAAGCCACCATAGATTAGAACAAGCTGAGCGTGGAGACACTGATCAACGAGAGTTTCACCATCGCACATTCCACGAATCACTGTTACTCGGATGTGGTTCACCAATTTTGCTCAGGTTTTGCAACCAATTATACGATTTAAATATACGGTATCGATTTTTGGCCGGTAAGTCTCTACGCTACAAAAACCGACGAACCGACAAAGAGCATCAAGCAATTCTCGATGCAGTCATTGCAAGAGATGAAAAAGCCGCATCTTCTCACCTAGTTAATCACTACACGGTAACGGGTGACTTTCTTGCCGATCAATTTGAAGAATCCAAGTATGGGCGAATAAACGCTTAGTCGTCAATTATCAACTCTCAACAGCCTCGTATTTGGTGTAATAGCGACACTAAACAGTAAAAAATAGTGGCCTATCGGTCAAAAGAGCTAATATACAAAAACTTGAGAGAAACCACCATTGGAGGAAGTATATGAAGTTAACAAAATCATTGATAACAGTCGGTATTGTTGCCGCGTTATCCACAAATGTTTCGGCAATCGAAAACCTGACCGGTGAAACGGCCGCACCGGGTGGTTCAATTCACTTGTCGATGGCTCATCTAGCAGAAACTGCAGCAGCTGCTGGGGTTGCTAACATTCAGGTAGCCGATGGGCAGACTTTGACTAACTCTCTTCAGAACGTTGCAGAGGGCAAAACTGACATTGCAGGAACACCGTACATTTTACCTTTCTTAATGTCTAAAGGTCTTGGACCTTATTCTAAATTAGGTGCAGAAGGCGGCGCTGAATTAGCTGACAACCTGCGGGCACTCTATCCTGTCACATTGGGCATATTTGCACTTTACGCTTTTGACTCTAAAGGACTTAAGGGCTGGGATGATCTTGAAGATAAAACTATCTACAACGGACCTCCACGAGGGGCTGCGGTAACTAACGCACGTGCCATTATTCAATTAGCTGCAGGCCTCAAAGAAGGCGATGGATACAAAGGCGTGCAAGTAAACTGGGGACAGGCTGTTAAAACCATTACTGATGGTTCAGCTGACGCGGTGGTTCTGCCAATCTTGTTTCCGGACAGCCGAATTACTCAAGCACTGGCTTCTGGCAACATGACTGTTTGGTCTATACCAACAGAAAAATGGGACTCTGAACCATTTCAAAAATACTTACGAGCGCCAGGTTCTGCACCGTTTACGCTTGATGCATCAAAAGCTGGCTTAGGTGAAGGGGTCACGCTTGTAACCGAAGATGGTACTTTCCGAGGCTTGGCAACAATTGGTGGTGATGTCGTCAACAAGAGCATGTCTTTTGATCTTGCAAAAGCACTAACCAAAGCGCACATCGATACGCTAGAGCAACTCAAAACGAAAGCACCGTTTGCACGCTACGCCGGTTACGGCGTTGTCGATGTCGTTAAGTCTGGTATGTGTGGTCCGAACCCACTGAAATATCACGCGGGTGCGGTTGCGGCTTGGGAAGAAGCTGGTTTTGATATTGACGATTGCGCGAAACCTGAATAGTCAGTCTGGCCGGTGCGACGTGCGTTAAATTCAGACGCGCTGCACCGGCAAGGTATCGCGGTCTCTCATTATAAATGGGTGACCGCTTTTTTGTAGACCCTAGTCTCACCCCTGGTGCTTGTTAATGTCAAACGATTCACTACCACGCGTCAAACCGGTCGATTTTGGTGAAACACTCGTTTACTGGATCGCGCTTGCGCTAGTTATTGTCGGTCTGCTAAACGCAATGCCTGGCATCCCTGGCGTTGACGATGCGTTTGCTGGATTGTTTGGGTTCAAAGACTTCACCATTCGAAAATACCCTTACGAATATTTCTACCCCATAGCGTTTGCAACGATGATGATTATCGTTGCATTGAAGCATTCCTTATGGCGTGAATTTGCGAACAGCACGCCCAATCGGCGTCGCTGGGGTTTGGTTCTGGATGTTGCGCTCGTTTTAGCTGCCATCGCGATATCTTTAACATACATGGTAGAAATTGAAGCCGTCTGCTTGGTTGATCAGATCACCGGTGAACGTGCAGAGCTTATTGCCAAAAGCCTAGCTGCTGAAAGGCAATTTGCAATTGATTTCGGAATGCCTGTGCCAGATTCCGTTGAAAACCCGCAATGCATCAATACGACAGGCGCATGGCTTGCAGCCATTATCTTTTTAGCAGTAGCCGTATTTCTTGCCTATAATGTAAAAGTCTGGGGCTTACCACTGGTTATGGTTGCCATAGCAGTTGCGGTTTATACGGTTATAACCGTTTTAGTTTGGTACTTTCATGGACCAGACGATATCAATAAATACCTGATGACAAAGATGGGCGGTGAGCCTCGCCTTTTATCAGATTCCCGGCCACGCTTGCATGACTCGTTGGTCAACAATGCATCCGGCTTGCTAGGTCGGTTCATGGATATTATCTTAAACACCGTATTCCCATACATCGTTCTGGGTGGTTTGTTTGGCGCATCAGCCGGTGGACGATCGCTCATTAAACTTGCGTTTCTATGGACACGCAATTTACGCGGTGGTCCTGCGCACGCCGCCATCGTATCTTCTGCCATGTTTGGCACTATTTCTGGCGGCCCCGTTGTCAATGTATTGTCCACGGGTGTTCTAACCATTCCAATGATGGTAAAACGAGGCTTTTCTAAGACTTTTGCAGGTGGGATGGAAGCCGCTGCCTCATCAGGTGGGTCGATCATGCCGCCTGTAATGGGAGTTGCAGCTTTCGTTTTAGCGGCGTTGACTGCCGTGCCTTATCGCGAAGTCATTGTTGCAGCTGTTATACCGGCCGTTGCCTATTTTTTCTGTATGTTTCTTTCAGCTATCTTCCAATCACGGAAACAAGGTATAGAGGCCATCGGAGAAGTGACTGAAGACATGATCTTGACGCGTACCGACAAGCTCAATCTTGTCATGATATTCGGACCAATTCTACTCATTCTGTTTTTACTACTGACGCCTAAAGAGGCGATTGGCTGTGGATTCATTGCATCACTCTTTGGGGTCATCACCACTGGGTCAGGCTCAAGTTGCTTGGCAACAAATCTACCTTGGTTTTTTCAGGTTGTGCAAAACTCTGCAGGAGATGCGGGGAGTGCTGGTTGGTGGGCCGTTATTCTTTTGTGCTTTTTATTGTTTCTGGATAAGGACGTGCGCAAAGAACCTGGGCGACTATTGGATGCACTTTCAGGCTCTGGTGTACTGATCTCTACGCTCTACTTAATGTTTTTAGCCGTATCTATTATCGACTTCTGCTTGAATGTGACGGGCCTATCCGATTTTATTGCACTGGACATATTGGGTTGGTTACGCTCACTTGATCTTGGTGGTAGTGGTTCTGGCGTATTTCAATTTATAGCGCTGCTAACTACCATGGCGTTAGCGGTGTTGCTTGGTATGGGTATGCCCGCTGTTCCGGCTTACATTAACGTGGCGCTTTTAATGGGTCCAATGCTCGCTGGTCTTGGTCTATCCATCTTTACTGCACACATGTTTATCTTCTACTTTGCGGTGGCATCGGCGATTACACCTCCGGTTGCAATCGCAGCTTTTACTGCTGCGACCATTACGAAGGCTGAGCCGATGGCAACTGCGTTCTCAGCAGTTCGGTCTGGCATTGTCATGTTCATTATTCCTTTTGTATTCGCGATGTACCCAGAATTGTTGCTCATTGAAGCTGCTGTTTTGGACCCTTCAGCACTGCCTTCAGCTGCTCAATATTTACCAGGATACGATGGAGAGCGTCATTATGGTGAGTTGTCCTGGCTACTATTTCGTATAGTGGTTGCTCTTTACCTACTGGCTAGCGCACTGGCTGGATTTGATCGAAAAGCACTGTCTTTTCCAGAAATTGGATTGCGCATCGCGTTAACCGTTTTGATTTTATTCAAGCCAATTGAAATACACGCTGTTGCATTGCTTCTTGCGTTTGGTTTGCTTAGCTTTCACTACGTGAAAAACAAAACGATTGTGAGCTTCCCTCACCGATTGTCCTAATAGAATCGTGTGGCTGATACTTTGTAATAAGAGAGATCGAATTCAATGAACGTGTTATGGATTATGGCCGATCAGCTGCGTTGGGACTACTTAAGCTGCTACGGGGCTAAACACATCGACACCCCCAACCTTGACTGGTTGGCTTCACAAGGTATGCGCTTCAATCGCACATACGTTCAAAGTCCAATTTGTGGACCGAGCCGCATGAGCTTTTATACTGGACGATATGTACGAAGCCATGGTTCAACATGGAATGGCTTTCCACTACGCGTCGGCGAGCCAACATTAGGTGAACACCTACGTGAACTTAACGTCAAATGCTCTCTGGTCGGTAAAACGCATATGACGCCAGATATTGAAGGCATGCAACGTTTGGGTATAAAGCCTGAGAGCACCATTGGAGCGTTAATGAGCGAGTGTGGGTTCGACGTTTTTGTACGCGATGACGGAACCAATCCCACTGTGTACCCAGACCGCAAAGGGAAAGACTATGATCAATACCTACGCGACCATGGCATGGATGGTGACAATCCTTGGGAAGAGTGGGCTAATAGCGCTATAGGGCCCGATGGAGAAATGCTTTCGGGTTGGATGCTTGAGAATTCGGCCTTTGCGGCGCGTGTGCCCAAAGAACATTCAGAAACCGCGTGGCTGACAACACGTGGCATGGAGTACATAGACGCTCAGAATGATGAACCTTGGCTGTGTCACCTCAGTTATATCAAACCACATTGGCCGTACCTTGTGCCAGCCCCGTACAACGATATGTATTCTTCAAGCGATTTACCTAACGTCAACCGGACCAATGAAGAGCGCGATAACCAACACCCATTGATGCAAGCATGGATGGATATGCGAGTGAGTAAAAGCTTCTCTCGTGAACACATTCGTGATCTTGTTGCTCCGGTTTATATGGGATTAATTAAGGAGCTTGATGATCAAATGGGTCGATTGTTTAAACACCTCAAAGACTCTAACAAACTAGAAAACACCATGATTGTGTTTTGTTCTGATCATGGCGACAACATGGGCGATCATTGGATGGGTGAAAAAGATCTGTTTCACGATTGTTCTGCACGCGTACCGCTTCTCGTATACGACCCTCGATCGAACGCGGATGCAACACGCGGTACGGTATCGGACATGCTAGTGGAAGGAATTGATTTAGCACCCACATTCCTTGAATTTTTCGGTGGTAAAAGCAAACCACATATTATGGAGGGGCGTTCGCTGACCCCACTATTGCACAACGTAAAAACGCAATGGCGAAACTATTGTGTATCTGAATATGATTATTCAACCAGGGACGCACGACGCGCCATAGAGGTCGATCAAAACGATGCACGTCTTGTGATGGTATTTGATGGGCGATGGAAATACGTGCACGTCGAGCATATGCGGTCACTGTTATTTGATCTGCAAACTGACCCAAATGAGGTTGTGGACTTAGGTGCAAACCCAGAATACGCAGACCAGCTCGCACGACTAAAGGACATGCATTTTGAATGGACTCGCAAACACCATAATCGCATTACCCGAAGTAGAGAAATAGTGGAAGCGATGACCGACGGCAAAGAGCCACCCGGTATATTGATCGGATTTGCCAACAAAGAAGAACTAGATCAAGAAGGGCTCTCTTTACCAACACATGCTGATCGCTAAGTTCTAACGCTAGTTTCTAACGCTAGTTTCTAACGTAAGTAAGTAGTAAGTAAGTAGTAAGTAAGTAGTAAGTAAGTAAGTAAGTAAGTAAGTAAGTAAGTAAGTAAGTAAGTAAGTAAGTAAGTAAGTAAGTCTATTTTATGTAGGTGAAACATGAATTCGTTACCTGATGCAGATGTGGCAATAGTCGGTGCTGGCCCAGTAGGTACTTTGCTTGCGATTCTTCTTGGGAAGAAAGGTAAGCGCGTAACGTTGGTAGAGCGCTGGCCTACTATTTATGACCGGCCGCGAGCGGTCACGATGGACCACGAGGTCGCACGTATTCTTGCAACCTTTGGTATCGACTGTGATAACGACCCTGCTATCGAATACCATGAAGAGCTCTATTACTGGAAAAACGCAGCTCTGGAGAATTTGCAAGTCGTCGATTGGAAAAGTGTTTCATCATCTGGTTGGCGCGTAACGTACTGGTTCAATCAACCAGAACTTGAAACACGACTTTTAGCCATTGCCGCAACCATCCCGTCAATTGAACTCATTAGAGGCTGGGAAGCCGTTTCATTGCAGCAGGATAAAACTGGAATATCACTTGAGTTGCAAGAAACGGCAGAAATCACCGGAGCTGATGGCCAGCAACAACGCTTACGCGCAAGCTATGTAGTGGGTTGTGATGGCGCAAATAGCTTTGTCCGTGAGCAACTCAATATTAAGGTTATCGACAAAGGCTACTTCTTTGACTGGCTCATTCTCGACATGATTCCCGATTCTGGCTATGTCGTCTCTCCCGCACAGTGGCAACTTTGTGACCCAAAAAGACCGACGACGCTTGTGCCTGGTGGACCAGGTAGACGGCGCTGGGAATTTATGGTTTTGCCAGGCGAGTCCAATGATGAAATGGCTAAACCTGAAAGTGCTTGGAAGCTCCTCGCACCATGGGGAATTAGTCCAGACAACGCTCAACTTGAACGTAGCGCCGTCTATCGATTTCAGGCGCGCTGGGCAGAGCAGTGGAGAGTAGGTCGGTGCATGATCGCAGGAGACGCTGCACACCTGATGCCTCCGTTCGCAGGCGAAGGTATGTGCGCAGGTTTCAGAGACGCAGTGGCCTTAAGCTGGCGCTTAAATGCCATCGTTGAGGGTAAGCTCGACGATGCCGTTCTCGATAGCTATGAAAGCGAAAGAATTCATCACGCTAAGCATTACATCGACTTTAGCCAGGAGCTCGGTAAGATCATTTGTATAACTGATCCTGCGGCTGCTGCTATACGCGATGCATCAATGAAAGCCGACATGGCCGCTCGCAACCACGAACCCATAACAGGAGACCTTGTCAACCTTGGTTCTGGTGCGTGGTGTGAGGGTACTGCAGACGCTGGAGAATTATCGACACAAGGTGTTGTAGAAGTTGACGGTAAACAAGGCCGGTTTGATCAGATCATAGGGCAGGGCTGGATGGTCGTTGGACTCGATGTAGACCCAGCTGATGCCCTAAGTGATCAACAGAAAAGCACGTTAGCATTTTTAGACGGTATGGTCGTTAAAATTGGTTCAGACGGAATCGATTGCGACGCCATAGATGTGGATGGCACCTATGCAAAATGGATGGCATCAATAGACTCCAAGTATTTCATTTTACGACCAGACTTTTATCTTGCAGCGACTGCCAAAACTGCGACAGATATCAGTAATAGTTTTGAGCAGATAATTGAAAGGTTGCATGTTCGTGAACACTAGTCATTTAGATAACGTCGTTGATAAGACTGTACTTAGGATCTTTTGCTACAGACATTCTACGGCTACAAGATTAAATTTTTATAGCAATGCCAGCAAGAGTCTGAGATGAGCACTTCAATGTCGAATCCGCACTACCGCACACTGCGCAAAATAGATCCTAATCAAGGACGTTTGCTAGCAGATGGTTCACTAAATGATAACGACCGAATAGAAATCGGCCCGACCACGTTGGCCTTTTCAGAATGGGCACAAGCTGGACTCACTCTACCGAACCTTCACGCTATGCGCGAATTTAGGTGGATACGGTTAACGCAACATATAGTTGATCGAGGCTATGGCGGGCTATTGGTTTTCGATCCGCTTAATATACGGTACGCAACAGACAGTACCAACATGCAATTGTGGAATACGCATAATCCATTTCGAGCGGTGCTAATTTGTGCTGATGGGTACATGGTTATCTGGGACTATAAAAATTCGCCTTTCTTGTCTACCTTCAATCCGCTGGTTAAAGAGCAGCGTTCGGGCGCAGACCTGTTTTATTTCGATAGGGGAGATCGCGTTGATATTGCCGCTGATACATTTTCAAATGAAGTTCGGATACTCATTGAAGCCCACGGAGGTCATAACAAACGCTTGGCAGTGGATAAAATTATGCTCTATGGGCTCCGTGCATTAGAAGCTCAAGGTTTCGACATCAAGGATGGAGAAGAACTGACAGAAAAAGCTCGGTCAATAAAAGGGCCCGATGAAATTCTTGCCATGCGCTGTGCTGTACATGCCTGTGAGACAGCAGTGTGACAAATGGAAGAATTTGCTCGTACGCAAATATCCATCAGTGATGTATCGGAAAACGATGTGTGGGCGATATTACATGCCGAGAATATTCGACGCGGTGGAGAATGGATTGAAACACGATTATTAACGTCAGGTCCTAGAACGAACCCATGGTTTCAAGAGTGTGGACAACGCATCGTAAGAAATAATGAAATTATTAGCTTTGATACTGATTTGGTTGGTAGCTACGGCATATGCGTAGACATCAGCCGCAGTTGGTGGATTGGTGATGAGCCGCCACCACCAGCAATGGTCTCTGCAATGCAGCACGCTCATGAGCACATAATTACTAATATAGAAATGCTCAAGCCTGGAGTTAGCATTCCGGAGCTCTCAAAAAACGCACATAGACTTGAACCAAAGTATCAAAAAGGGAAGTATGGATGTTTAATGCATGGAGTAGGGCTGTGTGATGAGTGGCCCTTAGTGGCATATTCAGACCAAATGGTGGAGGGCGCTTACGACTATGAATTGCAAGCTGGCATGGTGCTTTGCGTTGAAGCACTCGTTGGAGCTGAGGGCGCAGATTTCTCTATAAAGTTAGAGGAGCAAGTGCTCATAACTGAAGATGGGTACGAAAACCTAGTTACCTATCCATTCGATAAGCAACTTATGGGAAGCTAGCTCAGCAATGGACAGGTCTGATCTGACCACCACTCATTACGTAACATAGCAAAGTACGGCACTACGGCACTATAAAACGTATCACTCCAAAATATATAGCATTATCGAAGAACAGCTTATTACCGGAAATTTGCCAAAAACGTTCTGGTTGATTACTAGGCGTTGCGATCAAACGAGCAAAGTATTGGCCTGTTGGTAGTTGAGACTCCGCAACGTTTTGCACCACAATATCGACAGCATCCTCAATCTGATCAATATCGACAATAATCGACGACTCTTCAAACGCGGGTGTACTCGAGATTTGCAGTCGATACTTTACGACACCAGCAACAGATGTTACGTCGTGAGCAGGTTCCCAACTAATGCGCCATTGCCCAAGCGCCAACGTTGGCTCAGCCAATAGTGGAGACATCAGCAACCCAAAATTCTCTCTCAATGCCTTCTCGTTATCGTCAAATAAGCTAATGAATGACTCTGAAGAAAATGGATTGAAATTCGGGTTATTCGCATTATCCGGAGCGCGGTTGTGGAATTCCTCAGATAGCCTGATAAAATAGTTAACTTTTCCAGCCATCGATTCGTGTGTCAAATGGTTCAAACGAATGTTCTCAATAGTGGCTAAAATTTCTTCGTGAATACCAGGTTGCTTGTAAAACTTATTGAGGAATGTATTTTCAGATGCCAATGCGTAGCCGAACTCCACACGCTGTCGAAGCGAATCAATCAACATATCGTTAGGTGGCTCAGCCCACTCAATCATTGCTTCATCGTAGTCCCAAGGTACAAAATAGAATTTCTCTGTGCCAATGGGATTGTATAAAATGAAGTTATGCCTAACCGAATCCTTTTGACCAAGCAAAATGTTTGCGGCCACCCACGCCATAACATTGCTTCGATCAAAGTACTTATTGAGAACCGAATCGTATGTTTGATCAGGGTCATGTAATGCTGTCATCATTGCTACCAACGCCCGATGATCTTCACCGTTCTCTATTGACAACGTAGATTCAAATAGGTCTTTGTCTACAGCCTCACCGTCTTCATCTAAACCAAATGTACCCAAATCATATTCACTGAAATTAAAGTACTCTGCCTTATAGATATTGTCGTCTTCATTCCATCCGCGTTTTCTTAAAAAGTATTCGTTCACGCGCTCGACATGAGTAAATAGACCGTAATCTACTGGCCCCGCACCATCATCAATCCACAGATTAACAAACTGCGTACGCAAGCTTGGAAGGTTAGGAATTTCAGCCATGACGTCCATAGCAAGTTTGTTACGGACTCGACTAGAATCAAACGGATGTTTATTAAGTTGAAGGTGGCGCTCTATCCGCCATAAATCTTTTTTACTATCAAGTTTTATGCGGAAAGACTTCTGAGGAGCCAAACGAGAGCCGCCACCACGTAGACGCAATTCAGCATTGCTGATCGACCCATCATCTGCAAAATCAGAACTCTGAAAATGCACTTTTATATCGACGGTGTGATCATCGGTCTTATCGACATCTGCCAAAACATCAGCCAGTGTGCAGCCAGTTTCGTCGCCTGCGTTGCACGGACCAGAATCAATTACCGTGCGCAAATCCACCCTAATAACATTGTGTAGGTTGTATCCATCTTCGTACAAATCGGCAGGTTCAACAATATTGGAATCATCTGGTGTTGGAGGAATGATAGTCTCAGGAACACTTATGTTGTCAGTACCGTCTAGTGATAGTTCCACTGTTTCTGAATTTTTGTCGCCTGACGCTTCAGCATCATCTTCGGATGTACAAGAGGTTAGAATTACCAGTAACGTTGTGCTAATGATTATGGGTATTAAAGAAACATACTTTATAGAGCTAAATAGATGTTTCATCTCAAAACCCTACGGTTACCAGAAAATTGACAATAAAAACTGTGAGAATAATGATTCCTTTCGTGTTCACTTGCATAGTTCCTTATAGTTATTTTTTGGTGCAGTTTGAATAGTCTTCACGATGCAAGCGGGTTTATTCACTATTCAATCAGTTTACTTAGCTCGTCCCGCAACTATAAATTACTCGAATCTCAAAGAATAGGCTGTCAACAAACCGTTGTGTCAATGACTTGGCTTACAGAATTCCCATTCTAAGGAATAATATGTATATATAACAATGTGATTTAAGAATAACATCACACAGAGCTTGAATGATTAACGTCCTAATGAAAGTAACATTAATGAGAAGAAAGGCGTGTCGATATATCGCGTTTTATGAAGCTCCGGGTTGGAACCAATGATCCTATTTACGGCTCACCCAACCTTGTGCGTGTCACATAAAAAATTCGGCTGCACTAAAGTAAAGATGAGTAAAAATTCGTCCAAGGTAACTGTATACCACCAAGCGGTTCGGTTAAAGAGCTGACGCAACCAATCTAATTGAGATAATAAAAAGTGCGATTTGCACGGCTAGAAAAAACCATTTTTCAGATAAATTTTCAATTAACGTTTTACCAACAACAGTGCCAACCGCTGCTACTGGCAGTAGGTATGCAGATACTTCTAAGGTTGTATATGTGTAGGGATGCAACATAGAGTAGGGCACAATTTTGGCCATATTAATAGCGGCGAACACGATAGTCGTTGTGCCAGCAAAAACCATTTTTGGCAGTTTTTGCGGTAGCACATAAACTTGGAATGGCGGTGCGCCAGCGTGAGATACGAAGCTGGTAAAGCCAGAAAACGTCCCCCAAAACAAGCCTTTTAGAGGGTTGGCTAATTTAGGTGTTGCGCTAGCTTGTTTTTTAAACCAAGTGTAGAGACAAAAACAAATTCCCATAACGCCAATTAAAACAGCGACCATACGGTCTGACACATAAGACGCCGTTGCCCACCCGATGATTACACCCAGTATTCCAGCCGGGATAAGCACTTTTATATTAACCAGACTAAATTCTCGACGATAAAGCCACACACTTACCGTATCTGAAAGTATGTAAATGGGCAGCAGTAAAACAGCCGCAACCATTGGTGACATATGCAGAGACAATATCGGCACACTTAGCATTGCTACAGCTGGGAGCCCGCCCTTCGATAGCCCGACTAGAAAAGCGGCCAAAATGAGCAAAGCAAATAGAGACGGGTTACTCCACAACGCATCAATCGTTGGCATTGTACTTTCTAACGGTATAGATCATCCGGCAAATGATACCGAATATCTGGCCGATATTCCTTTTTTATGTTTGATGAGTCAGTGATTTGTTGTGATTGTAGATTGGCATTGCAACAACGGTTGCGTCACAGGCAATGTCACCACCGCTGATATGCAACTTATCTCCTGGTTTTGCAGCCCCGGGGGCGGAACGTGTCAACCTCATATGGACAGTTAGTTTAAAAGTTAAATTGCATTTGCTTGGTAACCTGCAGCATGCAGTGTTGGGAAGGTCACTTTATCAGCGACACCGTCTGCAAGCTCCTCTTCACTGATCGGATTTATAGCTACTTCTGTCGGTGGCATTTTTGCTATTGGCCTGCCTCGAACAAAGCGCTCTGGATTCAGTGCAAAGCGTTTATTTAAAGCTTCTTGCTTTGTCACAGCAACCTGTTTGTAACTTCCCGTGAACACTTGAGCGGGCGTATATCCTTTCAAGCCACTATGGTGGTGTTCGAAGTTGGCCCACTGGTAGTAGTCAGAGCACCACTGCTTAGCGTGGCTCGGCCCGCTGAACTTGCCAGGAAAGTCGGGCTGGTACTTCAAGGTCTTGAAGGCACTTTCGCTGTACGGGTTGTCGTTGCTAACTCGTGGGCGACTATGGCTGCAAGTTATGTCTAGAGCTCGCATCGCACCCAAGTATCCGTTGGCAGTCATCGGCGAACCTCGATCTTGATGCAGCGTCAGTTGGCCACACTCAATGCTGTAACGAGCACATGCCTCTTCCATAAGCTGCATGGCCAGAGCACTGTTCTCTTTAATTGATATCATCCATGCAACGGTGTAGCGGCTGAATAAATCTGTAACGGCATAGAGCGACAATCGCACACCTTCTGTGACCAGCGACAATTTCGTGATGTCCCACGTCTGGGCGACCCCGTCCACACCTGGTTAGGCGCATTGGCCTTTAGTCGTGGAATCGCATTGTGCTGCGCCGGGCGTTGGTTACGTCGCTCTCCATTTTCTCCAGCCATACGAAGCAATCGATGCATGGTGCTCACCGAACAAGGCGCTTCACCTTTCTCCAGCAGTCTTTCGTGCACCTCTGCCGGTGGTTGGTTACGGTAATCGTCACTGCGTAACGTCTCGCGTATTGATTCGCGCTCTTGTTCACTTAGTGCACGAGGCTGAGCTGACTGTTTTCTGCAACGTTTTGCTTTGTCACCAACCAACCCTCTACGACGCTGATACACGCTACTTCGATTCAACCCCAGCACCTTACAAGCGCGGCGCAAGGGTACCCTTGCAGGACGCCCCTCAATAGCCAGACTCACAGCTTTTTCCCACTGTTCGAACGATCGAGTATCGATAACACTTTTTTTTGAATATCAAGGCAGTCATTAGCGACATCCAAATCCCCTTGGAGCTTGGCAACTTGCTTCTCCAATTTTTCTATTTGACGTTGCTCGGCAGATTTTGATGCCTTGGGACCCGGACTAGACTTCTCAAGGCCTGCTAATCCATTGTCGGCATATTCACGTCGCCAGTCCGCTAATTGATTGCTGTATAGCTTCTCACGCCGCAGCAGATGACCTAGCTCGCCATGCTTACAAGCATCGGCCTCTTGAATGATCTTTAATTTATACTCAGTAGTAAAAATACGTCGAGTACGCTTTTCAAGTTTTGGATCTGGTGTGACCTGGGTGTCGGGCTTATCTGATGGTTCTTTTGGCACGGTACTCATTCCTATCGTCTTTGCCCTGAAATCTATGTTATCCCATACGAGGACTGTATGGCATCAGGTTGACACGTAGGGGGGGCGACATGCGCAAGCGCTAAAGACTTGCCCAATCGATGAGAGTAACAAGGGCTATTAACGATGCCCACAACCTGACCATTGTGCGAGATAGATTCTGTACCGTTGACCATATCGGCATGAGCAATATCTAAACAGACGTTTATTATTTTTTCATGGCCTTTGGCTGCCGCCAATTCATCGCAACCTCGATAACCTGACTTCGCTTGAGTTACTGTGAAGCCAAGTCCGACCTCATAAGGCGTGTGATCAGTCGTCATATCGTAGCCGTAGAATAGTAAACCCGCCTCGATACGCACTTTATCCAAAGATGCGAACGAACAGGGCATAACACCGGCGCCAACAAGCTTATCCCAAACATCGCCAACGTCTTTCTCATCAACAAATATTTCGTATCCTCTTTCACCAGAATAGCCGGTACGCGAAATTCTACACGGGTGACCAAACAATGAGATGGCCATATGTTGGAAGTAGGCAAGCTTGCTCAGATCGTTATCGCAATGCGTATTTAATACCGAAAGCGAATCTGGACCTTGAACTGAAACATTGTGTAGTGCATCGGTAAAATTGATTTTTACGGACTTTCCCTTGGCGGAATCATTCAGTAAATTCATAGTGTCGCCAGAACCGTGAACTACCATCCACTCATCATTGCCATTGTTGTACACGATTGCATCATCTGCCATCGTTCCTTGCTCGGTTAATACACTTAAATAAGCGGCACTGCCTACTGTTATATTCGTAATTTCCCGAGTCGTTAAATGGTTTAGAACAGCAACTGCATCGACACCTGAGACCATTACTTTTTTTAACGGTGACATATCAAACATTCCAACACGCTCTCGTATTGCGTCGTGCTCATCATTTGGATCGCTGTTATAAGACCAAGCTGTTCCCATACCATTCCAGTCTTCAAGCCCAGACGCAAGCGCCGCATGCTTTGATGCGAGTGCTGATGTACGACTAAGTTCTGCTGTCATCGGATAATCCTCAATGTTAATACCATTCGTCGGGTATTGAGGATTTACGCTCCTCAATGAATTCATTCAGTGCAGCGTCGATCGCATCTTCCATTGGCGGCATAATATAACTAGCCAACATAGCCTTATATACACCATTAGCGCGATGTTCTGCCGTCAACGATCCCTTTTCAGCCCACGTTTCATACGGACCAGCATCAGGCAGTAGAGACTCGTAATTAGCATCGGAAAAATGCTTCATCGTGTGGCTAGTAGAGAGAAAGTTGTCTCCCGGGCCGGTCTCCCGATACGATGCTTGAGACAAAGTCTCATCATCAACAACAATGCCTTGCATCATTTTCATCATGGCGCCACAATTATCCAAATCCATAATGAATTTTTCATAGGACATCGTCAATCCACCTTCGAGCCAACCTGCCGCATGCCATACTTGGTGCGCTCCAGAAAGCATGGTCGACCACATTGCATTCGTGCTATCCATCATTGCTTGTCCGTCAGGCGTGTTTGCTGCGGTAATTTGTCCACCACCTGAGCGAACTGGTACACCTAAACGACGGCCAAGCTGGGACAACACCATTGTCGCCAGATTAGCTTCAGGCGTGCCAAAGGTGAGGGAACCTGTTCGTAAGTTCATCGTTGAGTGAAAGGAGCCAAATACCGCTGGAGAACCGGATCGCACCAATTGTGTTAGCGCTATACCAACCATAGATTCAGCCAGCGTTTGAGCGCATACAGCTGCCATGCTGACCGGTCCCATTGCACCTGCAAAGATAGACGGCGACACACAAACACATTGATTTGCAGCCGCATAGACTCGCAATGCACCAGACATCGTACTGTCGTAGACGAATGGTGAGTTGACGTTAACGTTGCCTTGTATGACCGAATGGGTATCTAGAAACGATTGGCCATAAACTATCTTGGCCATATCTATTGAGTCCTGAGCTCGTTCTGGCGAGGTAACACTGCCCATAAACGGTTTGGTTGTTAGTCGCAAATGTGCATAAAGCATGTCGAGATGGCGTTTGTTTACCGGTATATCAGTAGGTTCACAAACCGTACCTCCAGAATGATGAAGGTTTGGAGATATGTAGGTTAGTTTTACAAATTTATGAAAGTCTTCAATCGTCGCGTAACGGCGTCCATCATCTAAATCGGAAATGAATGGCGAGCCGTATCCGGGCATGAGAATGACATGGTCTCCACCAAGGTGAAGCGAATGGTTCTCATTGCGGCTGTGTAGTATGAATTCAGCTGGAGCGGTAGAACACAAATGACGGGCCAGACCGTCTTTGAATCGTACACGCTCGCCGTCAATGGATGCACCAGCATTGCGAAAAAGTTCGATTGCGATAGCATCTCCACGAAATTCAACTCCCGTATTCTCAAGTAACCAATCTGCCTGTTGCTCGAGCTGCACTAAAGAATTAGTATCGAGCAACTCATATGCAGGTATGCGACGCCGATGATCACAAGCCGGCCAGCAGGCGTCTCTTGTGATGTTACGAGGCTTACGACCTCGTCTTCTCGCTTTAGTCTGCACAGGCGGCTACTCGTTAACAGTCATGCAAGCACTCGCCCCTTACTGGTCACGGAAGCTGCATTTGAACGATAAGCTTATGCTTATACAACGACGATTAATATCGAATTATTTTGCACTCAGCGTTTAGTTATGTTAAACGATAAGCATGAGATTTCGGCATCACAATCAATTGCGGGCTTTTACCATCGTAGCTGAGCATGGCAATTTTACTGCTGCTGCAGACCAGTTGAACATAACTAAAGGTGCTGTTAGCCATCAGATAAGACAGCTGGAAGACTCGCTAGCGTTTAGTGTATTTAAGCGGTTACCACGCGGCGTCTCACTAACCGATAAAGGCCAAGAGCTGCTGTTGTGCGCAAATCAAGCCTTCGGTTTAATCGAGAGAAAAATCGAAAGTCCACAAGGAGCTGATTCAAGAACACTAACACTTGGTGTGACCACGTATTTCGCTTCTCGTTGGCTGTCACCTTTGCTGATGGATTTTCTACATCAACATCCCAACATTTTGTTGCGACTACAGCCGATGATTGAACTGATTGATTTACAGAAAAATGGCATCGATTTGGCGATTTGATGGGGCACAGGAGATTGGAAAGATGTTGATACATCACTGCTGTTCAACTGTCCGGCAAGCCCCTGTGGTAACACTGCAATAAGTGATCAAGTTATTAGCAAAGGCTTAGAATACGTTCTTACTCACACCACACTATTGCATGACAGTGAGAACAGTAGCGCGTGGGAAGAATGGTTTTCAGCTGCAGGCTTTACGTATCACAACCCGGAAAATACACTGATCATTTCTGACCCCAATATGCGTGTACAAGCTGTTATCGACGGCCAAGGAATTGCTCTAAACGATTCACTTGTAGAGCAAGAGCAAAGCAGAGGGCAGTTACACCAACTAAGCGACGCCGTACTTGACAACTACGGCTATCACTTAGCATGGGCAAAAGACATTGGTTCAAATGAAGATGTACTCGCTCTTTCGAATTGGCTACACAGTCAGGTGCGACATTAATTCATCGTTGTGTAACTAACAGTGTTCATGCACTATTGGTAGGATCATATTCCTTTACTTGCCAACAGCGACACCCTCACGACGAGGGTCTGCAGCGCCGTAAAGCCAGCCATTTTTTATCAAAATACTGTGCAGGCCTGAATTAAGTGCTCTGACGTTCACTTCATGCCCTAAAGATTCTAACGGCGCAATAAGCTCTACAGCCTCACTACCATCTTCCAAATCAGTTTTACCATTTCGATTAACAACGTGGCCCATATTCAATGCTGCTTGCGGACTCATATCCCAATCGAGCATTGCGATGACTGACTGCGTGACATAGTTAATAATGCGTGAGCCGCCGGGAGAACCAGTAAGCAAATAAGGTCTACCGTCTCGAAACACAATAGTGGGCGACATTGACGAGCGCGGTCGCTTACCACCTTCAACACGATTCGCAACTGGCTTGCCATCACGTTCTGGTTGAAACGAAAAATCAGTGAGTTCGTTGTTTAACAAAAAACCTTCCGCCATTACACGAGAGCCAAATCCAGATTCAATGGTGGTCGTCATAGACACATGGTTTCCATAGCGGTCTGAGACGACAAAGTGCGAAGTGCCTGGTCGCTCAGTTTGAGTGTCTGGTGACCATAGCTGAGCTTCGTCCCATGGTGGAACGCCGGCTTCGGCCTTCTCCATGGCATTGCTCAAGTCAATCAGTGCTGCTCTATCTGCTAGATAAGCCTTGTTCAGTAAGCCTTCAGGCATATCAACAAAATCTGCATCTGCCATATACATACCGCGATCGGCATAAGCTAGTTTTGCAGCTTCAATGTATAGGTGCCAAGCTTCCGCACTGGGTCCCATTGCAGGCAAATCATGATTTGAAAGTATCGTGAGGATTTGCCCCATGGTTAAACCACCAGAGGTTGGTGGTCCCATTCCACAAACCTCAAACTCACGATAGTCAAAACACACCGGTTCTCGCTTTATGACTTCATAGGACGCCATATCCGCCATGGTTAACTGACCTGTGTTCGATTCTGTTTTTACAGCATCAACAATCGACTGCGCAATTTCTCCATGATAAAAAGGCTTTGAGCCTTGGCTTGCGATTAATTTTAACGTCTGTGCAAAAGCCGGGTTCTTTAACGTACTACCAGCAGCACGAGCAGAGCCATCTTCATTGTAAAAATAGGCTCTGGTTTCGTCGAACGTCGTTAAACCTCGCTCACTCGCAGCTGCTATGGCTTTGGATAATTTTCCGGAAACGATGAACCCAGATTCCGACACCGCTATCGCAGGTTCAACCAATTCCTTCCATGCAGTCAACCCATGATCTGCATGAGCCGCCTCTAACAGTTTTAATGTCCCTGGCACACCCACTGATAATCCGCCGGTTAGGGCATCCGACCATTTCTTGGGTTCGCCATTTTCATCAAAAAAGTATTCCGGAGTAGCAGAGGCGGGCGCTTTTTCGCGACCGTCATAGGTAACAAGTTCTTTCTTTGACGCATCCCAATAAAGCAAAAACGCGCCACCACCAATACCAGATGACTCGGGCTCCACCACATTTAGAACAAGCTGAACAGCCACTGCCGCATCCATAGCTGTACCACCAGCGTCCAGAACGGCAAGCCCTGCGTTAGAGGCAAGGGGGTTTGCAGCTGAGACCATATGAACAGCACTGACCACCGTACCATCGCTCTGAAAAGACTCTGCATGCACCACCGAAGTTGATAAAAACACACAAATTAGATAGAAATGTCTCATGATGATAGGTTTCCAGTACGAATGTTAGGATCAACTTAGCATAGTGAAAGCAATCCTGATAACACCATAAAGGTATTAGCCATATCAACGACATGCGAAAACTAAAGAGTCAACATGAAAATATATAACGGAAACGTCCAGATCAATTTTAAATGCAGCGGCAAGGAATCTGGCCCTGTAGTCTTGATGGCACATTCACTTGGCTGTAATTTGCATATGTGGGACGCACAGATGCCCTCGTTGGAACCTGACTACCGTGTTGTCAGGCTAGATATGCGTGGACATGGGCTGAGTGATGTACCGCCTGGGCCCTACACGTTAGATGAACTTGCAGATGACGTCATTGCCGTTATGGACAGCCAGAATATAGAGAAGGCTCACTGGGTCGGGTTATCCGTTGGCGGTATGATTGGTCAAAGTCTGCTGCTGCGTTATCCCAACCGTTTTATCTCTGCGGCGTTGTGCGATACAGCCAGCGCACAACCTGAAGCTGCTGGCCCAATATGGGATGCTCGCATTAAAGCTGTGGAGACTGATGGACTGCGCTCAATTGTTGATGCAACAATGGAGAGATGGTTTACCGCTGCAGGGCTGAGGACAATGAATCCAGCTGTGGGTGCTGTGAAAAAGCAATTGGCGAGCACATCAGATGCAGGCTACGTTGCCTGTTGTCATGCGATTATGAGACTTAACTACATTGACCAACTGTCAGACATCAAGGTGCCGGTGTCGTTAATTGTTGGTGCTGAAGATTTAGCTACGCCGGTATCAGGTTCAGAGGCTATGCAAATAAGGTTGCCGAATTCAAAACTTAACGTTCTCGAGAATGCAGCGCACATATCTAACGTTGAACAGGTTGAGGCATTTAATAATGTATTGCTGCCGTTTTTGAAATCGGTTAGCTAGTGTTTTACATTGCAGCACCGACACACCTTACAAACACAACGGAATATCAAATCTAGGCGTGTACGGGTATCGCCAAAGTTGCAGGTTGTTTAAGTGGAAAGTTTATAGCAGTGCTGATTAAGTCAAAGCCCGGCAACACGAATGCCGCCGGGCTAATCCTTTATTTAATTGAACAGAAGTTTAGTAACCAGCTTCAGACATGATAGCGGCAGCTGCTGTTTGTGCAGCTGCAAGTGCGTCGTCAACCGACTTTGCACCAGAAAGAGCCGCAGCAATTTCCTGTGCAACTGCACCACCAACTTCTGGAAATTCTGGAATCGCGGCAAACTGAACACCAACATACGGCTTAATATCAGTCGCTTCAGGAGCTGCTGATTCGATGGCCGCCATTTCAGCTGCAGCGAATGGTGCTGCTGCTTGGAATTCAGGATAAGCGTAAGTTGAAGCACGTGTGCCGGTTGGTACAGAACCCCAGCCAAAGTCTGGGTGGTTAGCTACAGCTTTGATGTACTCTTTTGAAGTAGCCCACTCGACAAATTTCATTGCCTCTTCAGCATTTGGCGAACCTGCAGGGACAGCCATTGCCCAAGCCCACAACCAGTTTGCACCGACTGGGTTACCAGCGTTTGGCGACTGTGCGTAAGCTACGCCTTCAACTTCAAGAAAAGATGCAGCGATAGTTGCGTCAATCCACATGCCACACTTGCCTTCGTTATAAAGAGCTAGAATTTCGTTGAAAGAGTTACCTTCAGAACCTGGAGGACCATAGTTACCTAGTAGATCTACATAAAAGTTGATCGCGTCTTTCCACTCTTTAGAATCTAGAGTTGGTTTGAAGTCTTTGTCGAACCAAGCACCACCGAAAGAGTTTACAACAGTGGTCACGAATGCCATGTTGTCGCCCCAACCAGGCTTACCACGCAGACATGCACCGTATACACCGTCATCTGGCTTGTGCATTGCAGCAGCAGCAGCTTTGATGTTGTCCCAAGAATCGTTATCCTTGATAGATACGCCAGCCGCATCAGCTAGGTCCTTACGGTACATAACCATTGAAGACTCACCATAAAACGGTGCAGCGTAAAGCGTACCGTCATGAGACAGGCCATTACGCATTGCAGGTAGCATGTCGGCCAGATCGTAATCATCACCAAAATTTAGTGGCTCAATCCAACCGGCAGCACCCCAAATTGGTGCTTCCTGCATACCGATGTTAATGATGTCGTATTGACCACCACCCGTTGCCGTGTCAGAAGTAACCTGCTCACGCAGTACGCCTTCTTCAAGGGATACCCAATTCAAAACAGTGCCAGTCTCTACAGAGTAGGCTCCTGCAACTTTTTGCATATTGATCATGTGACCGTTATTCACGATCGCGATAGTTAGCTCTGCCGCAGATGCTGTCGCCATTGTAGTGACGCCAATTGCCAGGGCAAGGGCCGTTTTACGTACTAACTTCATATTTCTCTCCGAAGGGGACATAGTTTTGTTGCGCAGCAAATATGGCTGAAATTACCGATCTAGGCAAATACGATAATAACAAAATCACGTATGAATAAGTCATTCACCCGCGAGTAAGGCTCCATCTGGCATAAATGTCAGAAAAACGAGCAATCAGGATGAAAAAGTAGCTGTCAGACTCAACAACACTGAGCGCACACATGCTTCATGACGAATATGCAGATGTTGTCTAACAATCTTTAAACAATGCGTTTATTAAGTGGATTGCGAACTTACATTTTAGACAATGTCGCCCGCGCAAGATGAGATCAATTTGAATCTAAGTCAGCACTAACGGTAGCTGAGCTATTGCGCATTATTAAAATACAAAACCGTATCACCACCATTGTGGTCACAAATCGGTTTAGTCGCAATGTACGGATGGTGTCTAAACTGCAGTCAAGGCCACCATATCAAAGCCCCAAACGAACCTGGGGAAATCTGACTACCTCTCCAACACCACACAATCATCAAATTGCGCCGTATCTTCTGAGTACAAAGTGACCGCACCAATACGACCTTCAAATGGGGTGAATACACTTGTTTGGTAGCTCTGATAAAAGTCTCTGCCCACTGGTTTTTGGTCGCTGGCAAGCGTTGTGTACGACTCATTCATCAAGGTAAGTGACATACTCGTATAATTTGTTGCTGCAGATTTTGACAAACAAGAGAACTCATAAGTCTTACCAGGAGTTACAGGAAATTCCTGATAAAGACAGCCAGCGTTTTGTATTTGCATTGCATTATTGCCGTTGGCTGCATCAGCAGTAGCACCGGCTAGGCTTGGCTGTGAACAATCATTCCAATTTGTTTTTCCTTGCTCAAAATCTCCGTTACTGATGAGGCTATTTGCCTGAGAAACGGGGGGAGGTGTAGTAGGAGGTGTTGAATTGCCATCTACCACAAGCTCACAGTGATCGACATATGCTGTGCCCTCACTATAGAGGGTAACACTCGCATAGGCGGCATTGGCTGGCGCTGAGATGCTTAACGCTTTTTCTTCGAACTCATTTGATTCAATTACAGCGCTACTAGCTGCTGTCTCCATATAAGATGAATCTAGCATTTAGTGCAAATCCAAGAGACGGACCTGGTTCGCGTGCTTAATCAACCTGCTCATCTAAAGCTGTTAAATCAAACTCAACTGTTGATTGATTAGACGCGAAAGAAGCATTCGTTGAATCAGTGCTCGAATCACAAGCTGCGAGAGCCACAACAATGAAAACCAAGCTGGAATAGCGCAATATTTTGCTTTTTATATTTGATGTTTTCATAGGAGAGTTGGTCAACCTTGTGTTCTACACATTTGCACATGCACGAGTGCCTATATCGGTGATACCGGTCTACAGGCGCAGTGAATATGAGGTGTAACGCAAATAATGTGCCTTGAGTAAATTCTAGACCTCCATTAAGTGACATGAGCTGGGTAAACCGGCTACGCAGGTCTCATGCAGGTAACTCTATAAACAGCAGGCCCTTTGACTAACCGCCATAAACCATGCAGATCTGGTCGCAGTAAGTACTCGAGTTTGGAAAACTACACTTGCGACAACACCATGCGTCTCGTTTAGAACCACAAATGCGGTATGAAACGCATCAATAACCAACGTCGTGTGTGTGGCCATCAGCATTGTTCGTCACATAAGCGACCAGAAATTGATCCAGTATGCTGTCAATTGCTCTAGCCTCACTCCACTGGAGTCGGTTTAGCTTTCGCCAATCTGTCATACATTACTAGGCTTCCTGCAACCGCGACATTAAGTGATTGCGAACCCGGTAGTTTTACAATGTCATGGCATTCTGACATGACACGTGGTGAAAGCCCTATTCTTTCATTCCCCAAAAGGTAAACGGCTCGTGAGGGATGCTCAAACGTTTCAATTGCTTTTGAATCCTCTGACATCTCGACCGCGACAAGCTTGGTTGAATAGGGCAAATTGTTTTTTAGGTCAAGCATCGTTTTAAAATGGTAGAGCGGAATACTAGTCCAGGCATTGTGCACATCGCTGCCTTGTCGTTTATATTTTTTATCGACGGTAAATATATAACTAGCCCCTAACACAAATGCTGATCTCCAAAGAGTACCAATATTTTGATGATCATCCGTATGGAGTATCCCGACGCCGTAGAAGCCTGAATTATTATCTGTACTTTTAGTTCTTGCCACGAACGTTAGGTTCCTTAACTTGGTAATTACTGTTGATTGTTCGCAAGAGTCTTTGCGTGTTAACACTGTTTTTTGACACTGTGTCTTTAAAATCTCTTGAATTATTAGAAACCCTTCCAACACTGCCATAAGGAAAAGTACTAAATTAGAAACATATTAACTTATCGTCAAGAGAATGCAGGTGTGGGATGTTATAAGCCGGACCCTATCACTAAAATCCAGTTAGGCGTGGAATCTAGGTGCCGAATATGGCTTAGCAATTGTAAGTGAATTCCCATTATACAAAATTGATCGTTTGGCTTTGAGCACAACACTTTTATTGTTAGTGTATTCGCTATGTCTTGGGTCGCCGTTTGGGCACTGATCGAAAGGTTTTCGTCGCTTTTTTGAATGTGCTCAAGCAGCCATACGTTAACGCCTGCACGTATAAATTCCACTTTAACAATATCTGGTACAGTATCCGTATCAACCCTTCGATCTTTGACTTTAACATCGAAGTACTCGCCGACAGTTAAGGGCAGGGGCAAATTGAAAATCACAACGAACACTCACGACATACTGGAAAAACTGATTGGTTTTGATACGACCAGTTGCAACCCCAATCAGAATCTAATGGCTTATGTTGCCACTGTACTATCTGAACATGGCATTGAATCCACGTTAATCCCTAATGCCAACAATAGTAAAGCCAATCTGTACGCAACAGTAGGCCCACAAGGCAAACCAGGCGTCATGCTGTCGGGACACACAGATGTGGTACCCATTGACGGTCAAAAATGGACTCGCCCAGCCTTCTCCTTAACCTACGAGAACGGACGCTACTATGGGCGCGGCACAACGGACATGAAAGGCTTCATTGCTTGTGCCTTGAACGCGATGATTAGTGCATCCGAACGAACATTGAGCACGCCTTTGCATTTGGCATTGTCTTATGATGAAGAGATCGGGTGTGTCGGTGTACATTCCCTGTTAGACATGTTGGCACAAAGTCCAGTAAAGCCCACAATGTGCATCGTCGGTGAACCCACTAGCTTAGGTGTGGCCACGAAACACAAAGGCAAAACTGCGATAGAGGCAATCTGCACAGGCAAGGAAGGTCATTCAGCCTTAGCGCCCCATGCGTTAAACGCAATTCATTTAGGCTGCGACCTTGTGAGTGTGCTTAGAGAAAAACAGATTGAATTAGTTAACGACTATGGGCCGCTTGAAGTGGACGATGTGCCCTATACCACAGTGCATGTAGGGAAATTCAACGCAGGCTACGCACTGAATATTGTGCCTAATTTGTGTACGGTCAATTTCGAAATTCGTAACAGAGCCGAAGACAACCCTGTGGATATACTCTCGGCTTTGTCGCTCGCATCTGACAACATAGTAGCAACTACTGGTGCACCTGAAGCCGCCATTACATTTTCAACGACCAACACATACCCCGGACTCAATACGCCTAATGACGCCGCTGTGGTTGATTTTGTAAAATCGTTAACGGGAGCAAATGACACGACCCATGTGGCGTTTGGCACTGAGGGCGGTTTGTTCTCGCAAACACTGGGTATTCCTACTGTCGTTTGTGGTCCTGGATCAATGTCACAAGGGCATAAGCCGGATGAATATGTTGAAGAAGAACAACTATATCTGTGCGAACAAATGATGAGTCGATTGTTAGATCGATTAGTTTAAATAAAACGCGATACTTCCTGGCGATGATAAGCGTATGAAAAAACCACACTCTCCATCAGCTGATAGAAATAAGGCAATCATTCTAAGCGTGCTCAAGGCTGAAGTATCAGCTGGACAGTTAGTGCTTGAGATCGGCTCTGGAACGGGTCAGCACGTGAGTTTTTTTGCAAGCGCACTTCCAGAAGTCAATTGGCAGCCCACTGACCTTGAATCCAATATCCCCGCTATCAACAGTTGGATAGCACAGCATCGATTTGGAAATATACTTGAACCCGTTGTACTCAATGTCGACACACATCCATGGCCAATCACAAACGCTGATGTTTGTTATACCTGTAATACACTTCATATCGTGAGCATGCAATCGGTACATTCTATCTTCCAAGGCTGCAGAAACGTGCTGAAAAAGGCAGGGAAGTTATGCGCGTACGGACCATTTTCCATAGGGGGTGAACACACTAGCCCCAGCAACGTTTTATTTGATCAACAGCTTCGCAATGCGGATGCAGCGAGTGGCGTACGTGATTTATCAGAACTAAACAAAATCGCGCAACAACATGGGTTTGCAGCATGTCGCTCAACGGCTATGCCTGCCAACAATCTCTTTGTTGTGTGGGAACGTGAGTAGCCAAATTGAGCTGTTGCGTGCCAAGCACTAATCGATAAATTTGCGCTTACTACACATCGTTCACTTTTTCTATTACCAAGATCGCCACACCACCAATGATCACCGCACCGCCGACAAGTGTGGATGTTGTCAGCTGCTCCCCTAAAAACAAAGCACCACCAATAACCGAAGTTACCGGCGTTAATAATAAAAACGGCCCAACACGTGAGGCCGGATATCGACCTAGAACGTAATACCAACAGCCGTAGCCGACAGCCGTCATAATAAAACCAAGGTAGGCAACGGTCAGCCACGTAGCAGTCCGTGCTGCTCGTAACACATCAACATGATTAGATTCAAAAAGTAACGATGCTACTAATAATTGGGGTGCTGCTAATACAGCCAGCCAGGCAGTGGTCGTCAGCCCACCAACCGCCCCCATACGCCTGACCATTATCTGACCAGTAGCCCACAATAACCCGCCTGTCATCACCATGGCTATTGCTGCAGACTTACCCTGTAATTGCGGCTGCCCGGAAATCAGATAAATACCGAAAAAGGCAATGACCATTCCCACAATTTTCCTTACACCCAGTTTCTCCTTAAGCACAACGGCTGCGAGCAACACAAGAAAAGGTATTTCGGCCTGAACGACCAGTGCGGTTGTGCTGGCATCAAGGTAGCGCAACCCGTTGAAGGTAAACCCGTACTGCATGGTGGCGCCAATGAGAGCCACCCAGAATAGAGTAGGTAGTTGAGGCTTTGGAATGGGCACAAACCAAACCAAGGTTATTGCTGCAACACTAAAACGTAGAGCCATTAACAACAACGGAGGGAAATCAGCAACAACGGGTTTAGCGACAACCAACCCAATACCCAAACTACAGGGACAGCTATCGCTATGAGTATCTCTAACGGTTTCACAAGCGTGTGGATTCAGTGATTAGTGTATGTCAGAACTGGCAAGACTATAAATGCGCAAAGCGTTTGTCCAGCACAAACGAGCATCATGGCGCTAACAAGACATATCTGAAAAGACGATAGAGCAGTTTTACCCTTTCTTTAAGCCAGAAATTGTCTATTGAGACACTGCAGCGTCCAATTGTGCTCGGGTGATTGGGCCCATTGCCACAGCTAGGGTATTACCCTTATCATCAAACATGATATAGGTCGGCGCACCGATAAATTGTTTGCCTGTAGCCAAACGAAAATCAGTCAACAATGTTGATGGTTCGGCAACGAAGTTGGTATAGGTTGGTTGTTCTTTTTCTATAAGTCGATTAACCTCATCAAGGTCTTTAAAGCCATCTATAACAACGCCAACTACTTGCGCTTTGGTGCTTTGATAGTCCGAATGAAATTTCTGAATCATTGGCTTTTGCTCTTCACATGGCGGGCAGTTTGTGGCCCATATCATGAGCAATGTTACTTTCCCGTCCTGGATATGACTGCTTAACGACACGTCTGCATTGGCAAAAGATTTTAGCCGTATATTGTTCGCATCAGTTGCCGCCACTTGCGTACACACAAGCAACATCGTTAAAGCAATAATTGTGTTGTTTATTCGTTTCAATCTGATCGACTCGGTTAGTACGCAACTGAAACCTACCACAATGTGCGAACTTTAAACACAGAACAGTAAATAGTTGCGACTTAAAGCAGCTCTTACAATGCCAGTGTTGAAGGAACTTACCTTGTTGACGTGGTGGTGGTGGTGAGTTAGCTATCTAAGCTAGGTTGGAAAATTAACTATTGATCTGCTTGCAGCACTCCGCGGCCTCGAAGAAAGCTTGGCTGCATAGTTAGCATGCCGCTGTAGCCACCACGCTTGAATGTTTTACAAGGTTTAGTTATCACATGAAAGGAAAAGCTGTTGACGTAAGATTGCCAGGTACAGACACACATCGTTTGTGGAACGCAGCTATTACGATGGGTTCCGGTGGAGCTGGTTATTATCCAAGATCCAATTTCATTCACCTAAATACTGGACAGATCAGAAACTGGGTTCAATTGTAAGTTCACAATTTCAGTCTCGCTAGCGGCTACCAACGACCTAAAGCGATTAGATAGGCTTGAATACTATCCAGCTGAAACAGTATAAAAACGCTCGGTGAGCATCGGTTCAAGATGATCGATATGGCCATCAGACAGAAGCGCCATAACAACGCTGCGCATAACCTTGGTGCTATCTGTCTGTTGTGCAGGAACAGGCATAGAGACGCCTACAGGCGCTCAGTTGGCTAAAGCTGTGAATACCAGTCGAATATTCCCCACTCGCACCAAAGAATTTCATCGTCAAACACACATCCTAAGCTGGATTCTAGAAGGAACAATGCACCCCCATCTGGCTTTAATAAGCGACGTATTAAGGAGGTAAATATCCCTTCATAACGCGCCATAAACAGGCGCTTTTCGAAGCCAAAAATCCGCTTGAAATATCACACTACAACACCGCTAAAAGAGCAAATATGCAGTTGGAATCAACTAGAAAAAAGCGCTTACATCGAATCGAAAATACGCTCAAACTGGCCACTAAAGATAATCTATTTATGGCCGAAAAAAGGCGTAGAAAAGCAGGGCGGTTGTCTCTTATTTTGGTGCTAAAAAGGAGGTGTAAATTGGTGTTTTTTCAACGCATAAAACCATCATTTCCAGCCCCTTAAATGGCGTTAAAACAGGTCTCTAAAACGATCAGTTTCAGCGTCGTTTTGAGGCTAAATAGAACACCATAAAAGCACGCATAAATGCACAGAGAAACTCTCTTATATATTTTTATAGATCGATATAGAAAACCATTCTGCGAACGTATCTACGTAATCAACAACCGCTAATCACATCATTTAAGGAGCACTGATTGGAGATATAAACGCGGCGTTCAACCAAAAACATAACGTTAACTGGTATGACAGACGCTATAGCAGCTGTGAAAACACCCGTAAAAAGGGCTCTAAAACACGACTGAAAAGGCACCAAAAAACGGCCAAAAAATACGTCAAAAACAGCCCCTAAAAGCGCCCATTTATAGGCCCCATTTATGAGCATAAATCGAGTCTAAAACAGCTCTAAAACCACTGTATATATCCATCAAAAACAACGCAAAAAGGCAGAATATGGCGATATGCACAAAACAGCCTGAGAGCCCGATTTAACGCCATTTCGACCCTCCCTTTATTGCGCATAATGTATATTATGTTAAATTAGATATGGGATCGTATATGGGCGTTTAGGCCCTTTTAATAGGCTCGCAGCGGGTTACAGGTGTATTGTGTGATTCCTAGTGAAACTAAGGACGTTTCAGGACTAAAACTAGAGATTTAAGGAGTAAATATAAGGACGTTAGTTAGACCCCTTAACGATACTCAAGACATGGGGAAAATGGACCCTATAAACACCCTATTAAAACTCGATACATGGGGGCGAATTTGGGAGTAAAAATAGAGACAGAAGGTAGGAGATATAGAATGCATACCACGAAGCAATTGAAAGAGTAGCGTGGAAAAAATGCACTAGAAAGAGTTGGCGTAGTTCCCAGCGCAAGCTCTCAACCCACAACCATCACACCTTTCAATTTTTTCGCCCATCAAGGTCACGTTTATAAAAAGTTTTACGTGTCCAGCAGGCACCGTTATTAAGCCTGGCTAAGCCTCATTTTAGACCTCGTTTTAGACCTCGTTTTAGACCTCGTTTTAGGGCTCGTTTTAGACCCCGTTTTAGGGCTCGTTTTAGGGCTCGTTTTAGGGCTCGTTTTAGGGCTCGTTTTAGGGCTCGTTTGGAACCTGTTTTAGGCTCAACTAGTCACAGGCACAGAGACCTAACTACCACTATTCTCCAAGGACAATAGTGACTCTCCTTCGGCAGAAACAGTCAGTGAGCTTGAGTTATTCTGAGACACCTCAGCCCACTCACGCTTCGGCTTTTCGTCACATATCCCCAGTTCGTATAGCTTCTTTTGACGATATGCGTACAAAACCTTAACGTCAGCACTGTGCGCATCATTGTAAGCAGCAACTTGAGCTGTAATCAGTTCCAATTCATCGGATGACATCCTACGACCGATTATTAATGCCTTCAAAGACTCAGGAATGAATTTTGCGCTCTCCATGGCAGTGGAGTTGTACCAAAAACGTATTTCCTCCTCATAGGCCCATTCTAAGGGTTTGGTGAGAACTACATCCATGAGTAAACGTGGTATCTGGACATTCTTCGTTTGTTCCTGATATACGTTTACATCCGGAATACAGTTTGAGTATTTAGCTCGCCCATGATTAATCGGTGAATCGAAAATTGGGGAAGGATCATCTGAATACTCAAAGCAATAACACACACCACTATGTTCATTAGCATAGTGTGCCCACATTAGCGATATATCTGCACGTTTCGAAAAACATGTTACTAAGTATTTTTCAAGCTCTGATTCAAGCGTCGTGCGGATTTGCACCGCTGGATTAAGATCTTCGTTTCTAACTGCCTGCATACTATTCTGGCGTATGTTCAAAATGAGATGGAACTCATCTTCGTAAATATCATTGTATGAATCGAGCCTTGAAAAAAACAGCGTCTGATCAGTTAAAGTTCTTTCAACATATTCAGCTGGGCCATATTTAAAGATACAGTTACTAAGATCAATCATGTTTTCTAGGCCCAATGCAGCTAATTAATAGTTTCAACTATTCAGCAACAATCTCTCAGCAGCATGAGATTCAAATTTCTCTTGTTCTTCTACGTAGTTCAACACCGTATCTAATTGTTTGTGTCTAGATTGAGCGACTAATTTGAAAATATCTGCTTTCTGATTGCTAGCACTTGTTAAAAAGCCTCGACGCAAGCTATGAGCTGAAAAGTATTCAACCTTCAATGAAGAGTCTTTAAGCTTATAGATGCAGTTCTTGATTAGTTCAGCTACTGCACGATCTCCCAAACGCTTCTCGCCAACTGAATCTCCTCGATAAACTCTTCTAAAGATCGCCCCGTTGTGAATTTTGGCAGCAGCCATCCAAGCTTCTAAAGCAACCACCGGGCAATACGGAGATTCCGGCTGCGCCAGTATTGCTATTTTCTGTCCCTTGCCGCTTTGATCACCTTTGGAATATGGGATCGTCAATAAATGCCCTTTTTCTCGTACTTCTATATGTGAGATATTAATACCTACCAATTCAGAACGTCTCAAAGCCCCAGCAAAACCATAGAGTAGCAATGCTCGGTCACGAAGTCCTTGCTTCGAATTTAGATCTATCTTGTCTATTAGTCTCTTAATGGTCTCATCCGCTAACGGCGCTTTTCGATTTGGCAACTCGCCCTCTTCTTTACGGCTATTCTGTACTCCACGTAACACCTCAACTACAGCCTGTGTATTGTGCGGAGACGCAAATCCATTTCCAAGGTGCATCAACCTAATAGCCGATAACCGGTGTCGAATTGTACTCACAGCTTTACCCTTTTCTGCTTCAGCTGCAACAAACATAGCAACTGTATCTGACTTGGCCGGCAAAGCTACTAGATCAACCGTTTGACAGTAATTTTCGAAAATTTCCCACGCGCTAGAATAAGTTCTCCATGTACTATCAGAGCGACTATGATGTGCGTACTGACGTGCAGCATCTAAGTCTTTTTGACGTCGAATGTTCGCACGACTAGAAGGCGTGACTTCAACCTTATTTCTGTTAATTATTTCTGGAATACTAGACATCTATTTACCTAACCACCATTTTGGCGAGCAATGAACTTAAGTTATAGTCCAACTGTGTATTTACTTCACTAACTGGAAGTCCCCATACTTCGGCCAGCAGAGGTGGGCAAATTTGTGACGCTTCCCAGGGATACCAAGGGTGATGCCCGTTATTAGTGAAAGGTCCATCTGTTTCTAGTAACAATCTGTTCCTAGGAATGGAGTTAACTAGCAGCTGCCCTTTCGCACTTGACAACATAGGAGGTCCAACACTGAACCAACATCCCATTTCAATTGCAATGTGAAGTTGCTTAAGCGACCCAGAAAACCAATGAAGAATTGGTGTGCATGAGTTCAACCGTTCGTCAAATACATCAAGTACAGCTGCAGCAGCACGCCTACTATGCACTGATAGAATTTTCCCACCGATATTCTCGGCACATTCTATGGTGCGACTAAATATATCATTCTGCTGCTGCCAACTACCTTTGTATTCCGAGCCGCCGTCTAAACCAATCTCTCCAACGAAATCTGCATTTGTCATAAGTTTTAGTGCTAGTTCCAATTCGTTGTGCCGCTGAGCTACTAGTTGAGGATGCAACCCGATCCCAGTGTATATATTAGGCACATGATCGGCTAAAGCTTTGGTATTAACGAATGCTGACGGCGTAGTGGTTACAGAAAACACTACAGTCTCTCTCCCGTATATTTCATCGACTACTTTTACGGGGTTTTGATAAAGATCTATATGACAATGAAGATCCACTAGATGACACCGTATTTGACTAATAGCACGCGAAGCTCTTCCAATCCTCGTCCAAGCATAGCTCGCTGTTTAGATTGATCTAGCATCTCATTGGGCACTACAGTAGCACCTGCCCATAGATTTGTTCCCCTCTCACTTTCATCCAGACAAGCGATGGCAGTTGCTCTAACGTCGTCAAAACCAGCATGATCATCGTTTTTTAGCCCGATATTCGAGTACTTGTACGCGGTACGATCAGGCACACCCCATTTCAAAAACGCAGCTCTTCTAACTAAACAAGGGACACAACGACCACAATGCTTGTAGTTGAAATGCAAAAACCTTCCACAGCTAGTCGCCGTATGAGCAATTTTTTGTAAAAGCTTTTGATCTGCACATTCCAGCATCATTTCCCCTTTCGCTTTAAAAGAGTAGTTATTTATGAACTGAATTTGAAATCCACCAGTATCTAAAACATGTTGCAATTTACTTAGATAAAATGGGTGTGTTGTACGGGTACTTAGGCTTCCAATTCTCATTGGTGTTAACGGTGGGTTCAGCGATATAAACCCATTTTCAGATATGTAGCAATTCGTTTTTTCCGTCGTACTTTTGTTACGTATGCATGATGCTACTAACACGGAATAAGCCACAAATACTATTGATCGAGAACGTTGTGATGCAGGTTTCTCAGCGTTTGGGATCCGAGCACCATGTGTGAGCAAAATCGAGTCCAATCCGCCTCCAATCAATTTCGGAAAGTCAATCTGTTTTTGCTTATCGCCTCGAGCAATTTGGCTAACGGCAACTGGCTCGAATCCATCAGTAGACAGATCGATAGCCCCAATCAAGCTGTCAAGCCCACCAGACAGCAACGCCACACTATCACCACTTTGTTTATTTTCTTTTCTGTGGGGTTTTGGCTGATATCCACCTTTAACGAAGTTTATCGACCAAATATCGGTTGTCAGAAACTGCAATGCCATTTCTAATTCTGACGCAACAGAGCTCCAAAAATCCGGTTGCGATACAGAAACAGTAAGATCAAAGACACGCGTCCAACCATCTGGACTTTTTTGGCGATGCCCAGCTAAATCAGACGCATAACACGATAATGCTATCGACAGAAAATCCCACGCTAATGGTGTTGGCGTTAGTTTAAGTCGCCTGATCTTCGCTGCAATTGCAGCCCCTATACTGCCAACGGACTTGTCTTCGCTTTGTGAGAAAAGAACAATACGCGCATCCCAGTCTTTCTTCGCAAAGTCAAATGTTCGAGGTGCACAGATAATTTTCACTTTGCGTAGCTCTCAAACACTTCAAATGTAGTCTTTATTGTGTTCGAGGCAATTTTAGACATATTCGCAGATGCAGAACTCGCACCACTGCTTCCAGCTGTTCTAAATGCACTTTTTACTGTTGAACGAACGTAGTCTTTAACTTGCCTTAATCGCTGAAGCCCAACTTTTGCACTTGGAGAAGCATCTTGAATTTTTTTTCCTATATCTAAAACGATTCTTCTGTAGATATCAGTAGCTATATATTTTTCAACGACACTCTGACGGGCATCGTCATCCAGATCTAACAAATCTGTATCTGGATGTTCCTCAATCACTTCTGATAAGACTTCGCGAATAGATTCTCTTGACACCTCTGAATCTTGCGAACCATCAACGGGCGCTACAGCTTCTACGATTTGACTAATCACTTCGTCTGCAGAATTTACCCGCTCTGTCGACTCACTTCCCGATTGATCGTTGGATGCGGAGCTTGATTGGCCGGTAGATAAAGCATCTGAAAGCACAGATGCAATTTGTGCGGTACCACCCATGCGACGTGTTGCGGTGGAAGCACCACCATAGCCCTTGGATACATAACCCTTTAAGCCACCACGTAGGTCATTCGTATCACCAGTACGAGCAAAGGAGCCCATGCTAACTCTGGAATTTGCAAACCGCCTATTAGGTGCAACAGGCGACGGCGGAACAGATCTTTGGGGCTTTGGCGGATCATCCGCGTCGATGTCAACATTAGGAACATCTGAGTTCGGAGGGTCAGCCCATGGTGGAACCATCGGTACTCCAGGACCAGGCCCCTTACTGGACGTAGATGTCCCCATTATGTTTCAGCAACCTGTATCGCTTTGATGACTGGCTGACTAACGGATGAAACTTTCCAAGCACTAAATGGGATATCCGACCATGGTTCATCCTTTATGCGTTCAACTATGCTTGGCTCGATATTCTGAGCAGGCAGCGCGGAAAGGAAATTGGCAAATCGACTGGCAAGTGTGTCGTTGATTTTGGCTAATTGCATACAGGCAGACAAAATTGAGGGAATACCCCATACCTGCTCAGTTTTCGAGACCTCAATAACCTTATTCATGATCAGATCGAGATCTTCCTCGCTTAGCTTTACAAGCTGCGCCTGCAGATCACTCGCCATGTCAGGCTCAGCTAGCAGCGCTTCAAGCAACTCTGCACCGGCAGTTGTTAATTTCTCACCAGACAAGAGAAGTGGGGCATGTTCCTGACTAACAAATAGCGTTGGCCGAAGATCAATTTCCGCCAAAGCTGGATCGGAAACAACCCACTGCTTGAAAAATTCTGTTGAAAAGACCTCGTTTAGCTCGGGGTTTTCGCCAGCACGCAAACTTTTTTCAATATCGCCAAGTATTTCGGGAAACCCAAAATCATTGCCGGCGCTTGATTGAGCTATTAGATCAAATGCTTCTGGCGAACCGCAGCGTTCGAGTATAAGCATCTTAGTTAATACTGATTCGTCTAGCGTCATTCCCTGCGCTGCACCAAACGCTTTTCGAATAGATATGGCGTTCATTAGTCGTTTTATAAGCCGAGGGTTAGCCTCGATTGCCGTCTCCGAAGCCATAAGTGGTGCCATACGATCAACCATATCTAACTGCACCGCTAGCTCAGGAGGTACGGAAATTTCAAGTTTCTGTTCTAACTCTCGAACATAAGTGCGATCAACGCGCTCCCCTGCCCATGTCTGTCCCAATTGCCTGCAGATACCAACCCGCAACTTCTCTTTCTGATCAGCATTTAACGAACTTGCCTCAATGTAAAGCATGCTTAAATAAGCTCGAATGTCTTGCGTTCCAAGCTTTGGCATAGCAATAGGAATTTGAATTAATTTGTCAAAATAATTCGTAATCAGCTTGTCATCCAGACCGTCAAAATGCTTGCTAACAGCATGTCGTATCATTTTCGTGTCAGCCGCTATTACAAAGGCAGTATTCTCTAAAAACAAGAAAAGCCTTACCGCTTCAAGTGTCGATATCGCTGTCTCTGGAAGACAGCGATCCAAATCATCTATAAGAACAATAAGTGTTAAATTCATTTCCGATAGCGCGTCTTCGAATCCACTACGAATCGCTTCGATTTCTTTTGGAGGCGAACTGATTTCCTGTGGCCGCAAAAGCGACTTGCTAGTGTTCGCTGCCTTCGACGCAGTTTGATCAGCACTGTCGATATCAGCACCCGTAATATCGCCATCAGTAAGAGATCTACCAGCAGTAAGCAATTCCCCTAAGACCCCAACGGGCGGTAGTCCTGCAGCCATAGCAGCAACTGATCCGGCTGACAGCTTGGCAGCTCGCAGCCAATTAACCCTTGCAAGCAAATCCTTGGTTTTATCAAGTGCAGTGCCAGATTTTTCTGCATTTTCCATAATAGCTTGAGCAATCACGTCCATCAGTGATGCTTTAGCATCATCGTATCCTTGATAAAGCCACGCGTTAAACTCCACGAACAAATAGCGCTTGGGTTCACCGCCCTCCTCTTGTGCCTCCAATTCAAGACGGATAAGCTTTATTAGGGATGATTTACCTTCCCCCCAGCTACCTGACACACCAATCGAGATAGGCTGACCACTAGCGCCTTCGATGATCTTGGCTACTGTGGTGGCTACCGATGAGTAATTGAGAAAATCCTTTGTGGTTTCATTGTCCGACCACATACGCTCTCCTGTATTGCATTGCCAGCCTCTAAATAGCCCCAGCCAACAATCTGTTGAGCGCTGAGTGGACCTCCGCACGTCTTCAGCCCCGTTAAAACATTTGATTATAGCAAATCAATAACTTATTACTACCGACAATGGCAGTTATCGGAAGTAATAATATTCTACTTTCGTATCTTAATGAATTACGTATCTATATACGTATTTATATGTGATACATTAAATCAATAAATTTCGATATCAAATCGACTCTGTTACAACGTATGAGTAGAGGTGCCACAATGCCAATAGAATCCGCGACCGCAACACCGCCCAGCCCTGGCCGCCCTGGTCTCGCTTTCGAAACGTACGAGAAGGCCTACCACGATCTAACAAGCGACGATGGCATACCGCCTTCACAGCGACAGCTTCGGAAATACCTCGGGACTGGTAGCAACACCACGCTGGCCGGTTACCGGCGTCGAATAGCGGCAGATCGAGACAATGACAAACTGCCAGCCGAGCCAACTTCGATCGATGCAGCACTACTTGCCACCGTTCGGCAGCTTGCTACACAGCTCGCGCTGGATGAAGCGAGAGTAGCGGATGATCGTGTCGACGAAATTCAGCAGGAAGCAGATAACCGTATCCGAATAGCCGAGACGACAATGGAAAAGCGTCTTAAAGACACTGCCCTTCTCGAGCATCGGGCAAACACCGCTGAAGCTGAGCTGAAAGAGCTGCGTGAAACCGTGAACGAGAAGGACGCGATGCTCGTTGCTAAACAAGAAGCCTACCTGGCTCTGAAAGAGCAACACGCCACACTCAATCAATCATTGATTGATGCCAACCGACGAATTGATGAACAAGCCCAACAGCTATCTGACCAAGATGAGCTTCACAACGCCACTCGCGCCGCAGAACAAGCCGCTGCCGATAAGGGCAAGACTGACTTAGCGGAACTTCAGGGCGATCTAACTGCTCTCCGTTCTGAACACACTACGCTGACGGAAAAGCACAAGGGACTACAAGTGCGCTTCGATGAGCGTACCGCTCTAATTGAAAACCAAACCGCCCAACAAACAGCACTGCAGGCGAGATTGGATAAATCAATCGAGGTAGGTGAGGACACACTAAACCAACTAGATGTTGCTAAAAACGAACGGGATGCCCTGAATCTACAATCTGGTGAGCTCGCCGCCGCACTAAGCGCAGAGAAACAGTTACACCAGGCGGCACTCGAACAAAATGAAACAAGGTTCAATGACCAAAGGTTACTAGTAGCGCAATTGCGGGATACCGTATCAGCGTTAACTGATATCAAAAAGCAACCGATAAAAACCAACGAAACAACTGATTAATTTACTGGCTGGTATTTGTACGGACTGAAGTGAAATATGGCGTAGTAATTGGGCTTGATCTGACAAACAGTGCACGATCAGATCAAAAGCCTGACGTCCGGTTTTCTACATCTAATGTGTAGAATCTAATGCTAAAACTTAAAAATTCAAGCTTACCTAACGGCCACCGTGTTAGGCCCATTAACTATAAATTAAGCTGAACTTCTATAATTTAGTTACTGAACAATTAACTGCAAGAGCAGCTCAATGCAGACCAGAATATAAATATTATTTTATGCAGACTCTTTGCGACGCACTCATCTGCTCCTTCACCGAATCGGAAGCTCCTAGCATATCCAGTATCGGAAAATACAACTTCGATACCTTGTCGCTTGTCATATTTTTACCAACAGTTTTAGATCTTGCATATTTCAACACCTCGTTAACTGGCTTAGTACTTCCAACGCTGATTATATTGGCACAAGTTGCGCCCTGTTGAATAAAAAATATCGAGTTGTCAAATAGATCTAAGTGATGATCATTAACTAGTCGATCATAATTCACCAAAGCACATGTATCAAAAACTGCGTTCGCCCAATGCCTTAAGTAGTTTTCCATTAAACAAGTTGTCAACCAAAACTCGGATATTTCAAGTGCTAGTTCAGTGTTAATCCAACCGCAATGGCTGTCGCGCCAAACAAGCTGCAATGGACCGCCAGTTCTCCACTGAGTGTATGCCCAAGGGTCGAGTATCATTTCTCTACGTGATTTTTGCTTAGACGTCACGTTATTCAGACTATGTGGGATATATGAGTCAATTGAATCAAACCAATTATTAAGTGCTCTCGAACGAATACTTCTAAAATGACCTTTCTCTAGCGCATAAAGGAATATGTCCCCACGATAACTTCCGAATTCCCAATCTTCGCAGCTCATAGACTGTTCGCGCAGCTCCTCACTAAGATGTGTCGCGATCTTATGCGCTCGATACGCTAGTCGAGGCACAAGCGTGCCAATTGATGTGTTAGCATCGGTTAGCAACATGCATGGCAATGTTTCACAATCAATTGTTGTCTTCGCACGATACTTCACATTCTTCAAAGACAGCGTTTCAACTCTTTTTCGATCAGTTGTTTTAACACACTCGCCTAGCCATGCAGGCCCTGGAATAACTTCTAAAATCCGTTCAATCTGATTACCTGTGTCCAACTGGCTTATACATCTAAATTCAGGATTGATTCCATCGACCGCATCATTAACGACACTAAGCCATTGCATATATTCTTCTATGTAAGAACGTATCTTATTACTGGACCTACTCGTGCTTGGATCGCGAGCCGACTTTCCCCAACTACAATGGGTACAGCTCGTCAAGGGGGTCACTACATTTTTATCGTAGCGGTAATCACCAAACTCTAAGTCGCATTCGGGGCACCTATCACTCAACATTGTCCTATGAACTGGAGACCGGTACCATCCTTGTAATTGATGAAATGTATAGTGTCTATGCTCGCTCGCACAAGCTAAACATAGTTTTATGTCCTTGTTCACGCGACTTATCGGCTCACTAATCTCAATATAGTTATTGTTTCTAATCGAGAAACTAGTGCTATGGAAATTGTATGCTTGGCTTAAAGAATTTCTTAATACACCGGATGACCAGCCAGCTCTCTGCGCTACTAAATCTATATCTATGCCAGTCATACTCTCTGGATCGCAACGCCGTTTTGCTCTTAGCGTGTTTTTTCCGTGAGACCCGAGAACATCTTGTACCTCGCGAATGTCAAAACGATTAACATATGCAATACGACGCACTACTGAAAGAATCGATTCGCCGTTAGGGCACCAACTTCGTGTTCCAATTAGGGAGCTAGTCATTCTAGGTTACCAACTATGCAATCAACTCTAGATGATCTTTTATTGCAAGTAACGATCTGCGAATAATGCCTTCTTCGACAAAAATTGGGTCAAGCACCAGCTCAGGTGAATCTATTCCGGAAAGTTGATGTAATAACCACACTATCAACGCCATACTGGCAGCCATAGGCAACTCTGAGCAAGAAGGCAAATTCTCATCCTCTAGCACACGGTCTAACTGTTTCCAAATTACCGGTGCGGCGCTTTCCAACCGCCATCCATTGCTATAAGCCAAGGGAACATAATGTTGTGTGTAGCTAATACCAGAATTAGATGGGTACTCAGTCTCCTCATCAAAATTATATGTGATCCGTCTTAATTCATCTTCTGAGCATATGCCTTTAAATTGATGGGATGCACTCATGAATCTTCCTAGCAAATGAGCTTGTTTCGTGTTACGAAGTTCAGCGCGGATTCGCATTAGTTCAGGTTGGCCTACCAAAACGCATATTAATGTTATGTCTAATATTTTTAATAGATTATGTAAATCCATGAAGTACCGTAACTGTACATTCGCCAACCACTGCGCTTCATCAATGAAAAGCATGAAGCGATAGTCGCCTGAAATAGCTACTCTATCCTTAATTAGGTCAATAATTCGTTTCCGTTTTGTCGCCGCTGTTCCGGTTCTTGGAGCGGCGTAATCTAATGCACTAAGCAATTCTCCAAAAAACCTATTCTCCGTTAATGAAGTGTATTCGGGATCCCACGCGCTAAAAAGCCCCATTGGTATGGGACAACCCAGTAACTCTTCTCCGTTCGCGAGTAAATATCGTATAGCTTGATTTTTACCCATGCGTTGATGGCCCCACACAATTCCACCGGTTATTCGACTATCTAACCATTCCCGTAATTCGTAAACTAGTTCCTCCAAAGGCTTGGTTGGCAATATTGCGGCATCCCTATCTATTGGGTGTTTGCCAATTTCTACTATATTCTCCGTTGTGTTAAATGTCGCGCTAGCGTACTGCTCTGACTGTTCCATTACATCTACCTTGTATGTGTTTTATTCAGTACAATTCTGTTGCTCTTTCCTAACCACTTTCTTGATTGCTGAGGCCCAGTCACTGAGGAATCGCCATTTGTATCTTCTTTGCGCACAACATCTTCATTTTTCTGTAGCTTTAGTAACTTATTTCTAGCCTTTCGTGTATATAAAGCTTGTTTTTCTATGTAATTAAAGTACTCGAGCAATGGTTGATGTGCGTCGCTTGTTAGTATATTTTTTTTGGTTAAAGCAAGTATTGCTCTCCTTTCAGAAATAGAATGTGCACGCTCCATCCAATGTTGGTCTGCACTAACACGCCCAATAAATTCTCCAGATTTATGGAAAAGACTTCCTGTTCTTATATCCTTTATATTCACTCTAAAATAAACAGATGCATCCATTAGATCAGAACGATCTCTCAACGTATCAGATGAATATCGTACTCCCATAAATTTAATGTAAGGCCGGTGGCCTTGTTGCAGGCTTGCTCGAATAACGCGTGAATAATCCCTATCAAAAAGACCCAATCCATCAAGATTGGTTTCTGGTGTAGTTCTGATCAAATCTGAATCAATACTGATGCGATATTGTAAGTACTCGTTTGGAGACTTACCATTTAAATGCGAATGCGCGGTCGCGTTATAGTTCGCTATAGTAAAGTCAGTTATTATTTCTAATTCATCTAGCCCTATATTTAGCTTTATTGCTGCTTTCTCTGGGCCTCGCCTTCGAGGGTCTTGAGGATTCGATCCCGTAGTATTTGGCAATTTGTGCATTGAATACGACTCGAACGTATTCATAAATCGTTCAACGATAGAATCTGAACGTGGAGACTTGGGTTTAATAGTGACTACTTCGCTTACACCACAATTAATAAGCCTACCCTGCACCCAGGAAGATAAATGGGACCATGCATTGTCGTACTGCAAAGTAGAAAAAACTCTCCATGCACACTCGGGTATTACACCAGAAGGCAATCCAGCACCGGATTTATAAAGATTTAGTGATTCAGGTACGTCTTTTGGTTTCCAGGGAACGAAGGAAGACCCAATACAGTTAAGAACGTCTTCGCTACTATAATTTTCTAGCAAGCTCAACGAATAGCCGAGAACGCACCTACTCGCATTGTCAATCATGACAAGTAACCACAATCTGGACAGAGGAAGCTCGACCATGTTTCCTTGTGGGTCGAGCATACTCACAACAAAAATACCGTCTATCCGGTGGCCATCAAGCTGTACCCGCTCATACGGAACTCTAGTCGGCACTGGAACATTGGCCCCATTCGCTCTTGCAAGTTTGGCCGTAGCTTCACCATGATTAACTTTTGCAGCACTTACAAACGCAGTATTCTGCAAATTCTTTACATAGCGGCGAACCGCCTCCCTACCACCATCAACATTGGTAAATGGGTAGCTATCTTCAACATCTATACCTGCATCAATGCATGCTCTTCTCAGCGCTACCCATACTCTTTTAACATTTCTACCCCTAAATACGCTCGCATCAACTTTCTTCTTACCAAGAGCCCAATCATCAAGTAGTTTGTGGATATCTGGATATCCCTCAAGAAATTGCGCCATCTTGCCTGCATGACCTATATCACTTGCACTTTTTCTACTATAGCGCTTCAGCCTATAGCCAGGTATACAAGCTAAATAGCCAACTGGAAAACCATCATCACGGGCTTGGAACGCGCGATTAAGAATCCTATATATTTCTGCTCGACTTACACCCGTTTTCGCAACAATTAAATCTATTGGTATGTCAGATAAAAGATATTCATCAAGTGCTTTTTTTCTAGCGTGGTATCTCTCTTTTTTGTTTAACGGTAGCTCATCTGATTTTACAGGCAACCAATTACTTGGATCTAAGAACTCTTGACCCCACTGGTCCGCCGACATACCTAAAGTACGGCTAACCATGCCCACTGACAACCAAATTCGAATTGAGGTTGAATCTAGAATTGGCCAAATTCGCGTCTATTACTCCGTCATGTGAAGACTTGCTACAACGGCTACTACCTGCTGACTTCTTTCGTTTCCAACGTGGTTAATGACTGTTTTAGTTGTTATCTCTTCACTGAATTCAATATGACGAAGAACACTGGCTCTCAGTTCGATATCATTATCTTCAACAGACATTCTTACAAATCCCAAAAGCACACGCCAATTATTAATCAATTGCGTATTTTCCTGTAATTTGACGTCTGTTAGAATTTCACAAGTATGTCCTTTCTCCTTACACCAAGCCTTGATGATAGGCCAATCAGCAGTTTCTAACTGGCCTTCTTCGTTTTTTGAAAGTTGACACTCAGGCTTAATCTCATAGAAAACTTCTTCCCCAGAGTTTCTGACCAAGCCTAAATCAAATGTGTAGTACGGTTTTTTACCGATAGAACCCTGAATACGCATAGGTTGTTCGCATATAGAAACAACATCGCTTTGAGCTTCTGCCCAGTACACAGCGTCAGACTCCAATTGTGATTCGGCCATGACTATGCGGTTACCCGCTTTTACGCTATATATGCGATGGAATTGATTGCTGGTTTCTCTTTTTCGAGTAAACGCATGTGGCCCACGTAATCCTTGATAGCTACTATATTGTTCATTTCCTAGTAGTACTTTTGCAGCCACTGCGCCTTGTCTCCGTAGTCGTACAAATCTTTGAATGAAACTAAGCTAACGATGAAATACCCTTTCATTATCTGTAACTAGCGATAGCCTTTTTTACACTCAATAATTGATCTGATGGCGTTATTTGTAAACCCTTTGATTTTCACCGTATCTATTCTGATCACGTATGTTGTTCTTTTCGATGCGCGTTCAATAGTCGAATGTGCTGCAGAACACACTTATGCATCAGACTATTCACAGTAACTGAGACTAGGATCACTTTAATTTAGTACTGATAAATGGTAGAAAATACAAATGAATTTTTAATGAACACGAATGTGCTCAGATGAAAGACAATCGCGTCACACAACTTGCTAGCAACATAACTCTATTTCGGGAGCAAATGTGCTTGTCGAGAGAAGAGCTAGCTGAGTATATTGGCTGTTCAAAAAGTCTTATCTCTAAACTAGAGAACGCAAGAACCAACGACCCAGGTTGGATACTCCTTGATGGCTTTGCTCGACTGTTTGGCGTATCCTCATCCGACTTAATGAACAGAGACCTATCTTCTATAGATATTCGCAATCAAGCGATAAAACGCATCCAAGATAATTTTTCCGAATCCGAATGGACAGCATTGATAGATATGGTTGAGGGCACCACTCAACGGCTCGCACGCGGTGGGAAATTCAGAAAACCGTAGCAATATAATTGTCTTTACTTTTTAACATCATTCGAAATGTTGTAGTTCAATCATCACATACTCACCTTCATCGTTTTGGGGTTTCTAATGTTTAGTACAATTTAGTGGTTGTATGTTTTCTTAGCCACTGATTGTAATCAGCCAAGCTGCGGGAATCACATTATCTATGTTAGTAATGAGTTGTATCACGTGAGGTTCAGAGAAAGATTTAATATGCAGATTCCACTGATAGACATTGATGTTCCATTCGTTGATACAGAGCAAATGATTGAGGTAGATCGTGCGATGATAGACGACTACAGCATCACTCTGATTAAAATGATGGAGAATGCTGGTCGCTGTTTGGCAATTCTTGCACGAGAACGTTTCCTGGAAGGCAACATCAACGGGAAGCGAATCACTATCATGGCGAGAAGTGGCGGAAACGGTGGTGGTGCGCTTGTTGCCGCTCGCCGATTACACAATTGAGGTTCGACCGTATTTGTGAATCTTGCTAAAACAGAAGACGAATTGGCGCCGCTTCCTCATTAGCGTCTTGATGTTCTCAAACATATGGAGATAAAAGTGACGACTGGCGCGCCAGAACAAACTAGAATCCACCCAGTCAGGATATGTAGCCAGCGCAAAGAAAAAACAGATATAAAGTGTAAGGCTTGACCTTTTTTCTATTGTGGAATATCTTGTGCTGCGTGGTGAGCAGCGATGGCGTCGTTGCGATACAGACCGACCACACTCCCCGTCAGTTGACGGTTTCCTTCCTGTACGCCCGGATAATTACCGGGTGTCAAAATGTCACCTGGTTCTAACCAGGATCGACTTGAATGACAAACCCCACAACACAACGCCCCGATTACTTCACCCGTCACGACGGCGAGAAGTCACTCCCGTTTTCTGACGCAGAGTACCAACGTAGATTATCGGCTCTCCGTCGTATCATGTCCGAACAGGATGTATCTGCAACCGTGCTTACTTCCATGCACAACGTGGCCTACTACTCAGGTTTCCTTTACTGCAGCTTTGGACGCCCATATGCTTGTGTTGTGACTGCAGACGCTTGCACTGTTGTGTCAGCAAACATTGATGGTAGCCAACCGTGGCGACGTTCGGTCGCAGATAGTGTCATCTATACCGACTGGCGGCGTGACAATTACTGGAGAGCTGTTGATAGTTTGATTGGTAGGTCAAAACGCCTGGGTATTGAAGCGGATCACCTTACAGTGGCCAGTCGTAGCACTATGCAGCAAATGCTGGGAAGCCACGATATCATCGATATTGCCCCTGCAACGATGAAAGCTCGCATGATCAAATCAGAGGAAGAAATCGCAATGATTAGAGAAGGTGCACGTATTGCAGATCACGGAGGCGAAGCCATCCGCAATGCTATTAAAGTGGGAGCTCGGGAAATCGACATCGCGATGGCAGGCCGTGATGCTATGGAACTGGAAATTGCTCGTAGTCATCCTGATAGCGAATTGCGCGACAGCTGGGTTTGGTTTCAGTCCGGCATTAACACCGATGGTGCTCACAATCCCGTTACTACACGTGCGTTAACATCTGGTGACATCCTGAGCTTAAACACCTTTCCAATGATCTCAGGCTATTACACGGCGCTCGAACGTACCCTGTTTATTGGTGAACCCGACCCAGCAAGTTTGGCTCTATGGAAAGCGAATGTGGAAACGCATAAACTCGGCTTGTCACTGATTAAACCGGGTGTTGCCTGTTCGACAATTTGTGATGAGCTCAATCGATTTTTAGCTGATCAGGATTTATTGCAATACCGCTCGTTTGGTTATGGACATTCTTTCGGTGTGCTGAGCCACTACTATGGTCGCGAAGCAGGACTTGAATTAAGAGAAGATATTGACACCATACTAGAACCTGGAATGGTGGTATCTATGGAACCCATGCTTTGGGTGCCGGAAGGTACTCCTGGTGCTGGTGGATACCGTGAACATGACATTCTGGTGGTAGGCGAGCAAGGCGCTGAGAACATCACCGGCTTTCCGTTTGGTCCGAATAAAAACATTATTGATGCGTAAAGGCATACCGGCGAGGTTTCACTGTATGGGAGCTACGACCACCCTATTCTGTACCCTGCATTTCAGCGCACAATTGTCAGCTCACCAGGCTCAATCTTGTAACGAGTAATCGTTCAAATTATCTGCGTGGAGAATATTTTGATACCGATCTGAATAACTATTCTCACGACCGGCTACTTATAATGAGTGCTCTGCCATCAATACAAAGGCGTCAGGTAGTAAAGCGCGCCCTCGAATTCGAGTCGAAGTGATCTAGTCGTCGTACTAAGTAGTCCTAGTCGGTTGCCAGTCACGAGCAATTTATATCCGCCAGTTTAATCAGGTCAAAGTTTCAATTGAAACTTACGTAAGTTATGATGGCTCTCACCCATTCAAAATCAAAGACCTGACCCCGTTAAGATTCTGACCCCGTTAAGACAGTGCTCGCCGCCCAAATCTTGTCTCGCGTTGGATGATTTAAATTCTTCAGTCGCACAACAGAAACTGACATCGTGTCAGTCGGAAGCCACTTACTGACATCAAGCAACGTGTCTGGTTTTACGCACCAGCCAGCTAAACTCTCTGGCAACCAGCCAAATCCCAAACCTTCGGCCACATAACCCATTAGCCCGATGGTCGATCCGGTTTCAGCTACCAGATTTAACGGCTTAATTTTGCGCGCAGCCGGTAGTACGTTGTGCTCTAAAAACGCACTGAAAAAAGTATCAGGAGGGTAAAGGATAACTGGCAGACGAGCCGTATTGTTCAACGAGAACATCTTGACCAATCCCGGGTGACCATAGGGAATAAGCCGTTCTGTTCCAAGATCATAAACATCAACAATGTCTGTCGCCAAGGCATCGCTCCACCCTTTCAGCCGGGGCACGACGAGCAAATCAACAGATCGTGACAGGAGCATTGCAATAACATCGTCACGACCACGAGCAAAGATACGAGTTGAAACTTGTGGTGCGACTGAATGAGCACGAGCTGCAAGCTCCGGGACCCAGGTAAGCGACAAGCTTGGCGTTGTACCAATGCGAACAACTTCAGACGCGGGTGTCTCTGTATGTTGCAGGTCATGAACAACTTCGTTCAGAACCGCAAGCGCTCGAACAATGCCGTCTCGATGCGATAAAATTTGCGGGTTGATGGTCGCCGGCTTTGAAGTACGATCGAACAATTCAGCACCGATCTGACTTTCGATATGTCTTAAGCGACGCGAAAAAGCACTTTTAGTTAATCCACGCCGCTCCGCTGCAGCTGAAAACGAGCCGGTATCAGCAACGAGCAAAATATCTTCCAGCCAGTCGATTCGCATATTATTTTACCTTAGTTGCAATTCTTGCAACTAAGAATACATCGATCGAAATTGACAACGCAAGTCACATGACTGCAACATAGGTATTCGGGAAAGCGCCCGAATATTGCCGCTCGAGGTGTTTTTTGCTCACAGAATCCAACACAATTACTATGAAGGGTTTCGATGACAATTTTACGGATTTTCCTGACTACATCATTGGTATTACTAAGCAGATCTGGGAAGACCGCGATGTCACCAGTCTGAAGCGTTACTATTCCGACGATGTGCTCTTGCGCTTGACCAGCGGAATCTACCGCGGGAACGCTGGAGCAACAATCAAGGTGCTATCAACGCTGGTCGAATACCCTGATCGTCAGATCCTTCCTCAAGATGTCATTTGGAGTGGTACACCTGAAATCGGGATGCTCTCCTCTCATCGCTCAATCACAACTGCTACACATAGCGGGGACGGCCCATTCGGACCTGCCACTAATAAACGAATTCGCTTTCGCGCATTTGCTGATTGCTGGGCGAAAGACAACATGATTCGCGATGAATGGATCGTACGCGATAACGGCGGTATCGCAAGACAGATGGGAATGACACCCGAGGCGATGTCTTTGCGCATGATAGAGCTTGAGGGAGGCCCCGAAAACGCCGCACGTCCTTTTACACCACAAATGGACGAAGTGGGTCCATATACGGGTCGCGGTAATGATAACGAATGGGGCCAGCGCTATGCAGAGATTCTGACTCGAATAATGAATACCGATCTGGCAGTCATTGAACAGGAGTACGATCGCGGCTGTACGTTGGAACATCCAGGCAACATCAGCGCGGATGGTCGGCAAGCGGCTGATCGTTTCTGGATTCAATTGCGTGCAGCCTTTCCAACAGCTGTGTTCAGCATCCATCACATCATTGGCCGCGAGGATCCGATGATGCCACCGCGCGCAGCACTTCGTTGGTCACTTGAAGGTAATCACGAAGGCTGGGACGCATTTGGTCGCCCGACTGGCGCGCCAGTATTCGTGATGGGAATAAGCCACGCGGAGTTTGGTCCCTGGGGGCTACGACGTGAATGGGTTAACTATGATGAGGTCGCCATTTGGAAACAAATTCATCTGCATGGCTACCAGGTTTGAAATTAAATTAATTGGGAGCAAAATAATGACAGTGAGAAACATGACTATTCTGGCGGCTGCAGTCGCTCTTTGCACGGCACCAGCCGCGTACTCGCAAACATGCCCTATCGAGACGGATGTGACCGGAGCCTCTATCCGAATCTTGTCCAACGACTTTCCTGCACTTCACGCGGTAAATGAACGTGCTCAAGCCTGTGCTGGTTCCGGTAATGAAGTCAGTATTAACGCAACTGCTGAACATAAAAACATTCAGGTTGCGGCGCTAACAGCTAACCCTGCAGAATATTCCGTTGCCGTGGTCGCCAATGGTTCGCTAGTACCACTTCTTGCTGATGGCCTGGTTCGTCCACTCGACGATCTCGCCGATAAGTTCAATGTACCTCAACGTCAGCGCATAACTATTAACGGTAAGACAATGGCCATCGCCTTTATGGCGAATTCTCAACATCTGTTCTATCGCGCAGATCTGCTTGAAAAAGCGGGTATTGAACCACCTGAAACCTACGAGCAGGTTTTAGCGGCCGCCAAAGCGATCGAGGAGCAAGGAATTATGGAGCATCCGCTAGCCCTCAACACCGGTGTCGGGTGGCATCTTGGAGAAGAGTTCGTAAACATGCACCTCGGGATGGGAGGCGATTTCTTCGCACCGGGTTCTGCCGAGCCTGCGATCAATAATGAAACTGGTGTAAAGACGCTCGAGATGTTGAAATCACTAACCGAATATTCCAACCCGGATTTCCTGACGTTCGATGGCAACACAACAAATGGACTTTGGTCAGCCGGTCAGCTTGCGCTGATGGTTCACTGGGGTTCGCGCGCTGATCAGATCACTGGCGGACAAACACCCGATGATATTGGGCAAAACACTGTCCTTTCAGGTATGCCAACGGTGGCAGATGGAGACAAGGCTGCTGCAACACTATGGTGGGATGGATTCAGCATTGCAACCAACGTGTCAGATAAAGATGCTGAAGCAAGCTTTGTCGCCATGTTAAATGCAATACAGCCAGAAATTCTTGATAGTCACACTGATAAAGCAGTCTGGATCATTGAAGGTTACGAGCCAGGCCCAGCAGCGGTAGGTGTACAAGAAACCATGGCCACAGGTGCGACACCCTACCCTATGACACCTTACATGGGTATATTGCACGGCGTTCTTGGTGAAGAATTGACCGACTACCTTCAGGGTTCAGAAAGTGCCGAGGATGCGCTTGACGACATAGAACAGAGCTACATCGCCGCCGCACGCGAACAGGGGTTCTTGCAGTAAGGCCAGACCAAGAGGGGGACAACGATGAAGGACAAGCATTTTATTATGTTCATGGCACCTTCCCTCATTGCCATGTTGCTTTTTATTGCGTTGCCAATCGTTTCTGTTTTTATACAGTCACTGCACATCGAGCACGAGCAAGTCATCGTGACATCGCAGAGCTGTGGACCATTTGGCTGTACAGAAGAAACTTCAGTCGATGCTGAAGCAACGGCAGCACTAAAAGAGGCAGACCCGCTTGGCCGGTTCGCAGGTTTCCAGACCTATACCGGACGCAATCACTTGGCCACCAGTGAGGTGGCTAACATTGTGGCCGAGTCGTCGTCAGTGGGGGAGTTTTTCTCTGATCTATTGAATTTGCGTTTTTACAAGGCACTCTCCTTCACCGTGGCTTATACCGCAGTGGTGACACCATTTGTGGTTCTCCTGGGCTTACTAATAGCCTTGGCAGTGAATTCTGTAACGCCAGTGATGAAGGGGCCGACAATTTTTCTGACGCTGCTGCCGATGATTATCACACCGCTTATCGGGTCGCTGGTTTTATTTTGGATGATCGATGCCCGCGGTATTCTGGGTGCCTCACTGGCAAATCTGGTCGGTGACCCTAATTTGTCACTCAAGGCTTCACCGGTGCTTACCTGGATTATGCTGATGGTCTACGGAATATGGCATTCGGCCCCTTTCGCTTTCATTATTTTCTACGCCGGTATTCAGACGGTTCCTCAGGATACTGTGGAGGCGGCGATGGTTGATGGTGCGACTCGGTGGGAACGCGTGCGCTACATCGTTATCCCGCATCTTGCACCATTGGTGGTTTTCATCTCGTTGATTCAGCTCATGGACAACTTTCGTGTTTTCGAACCCATCGTGGGTTTCCAGTCAGGAGCTAACGCCACATCACTCAGCTACATTATTTATCAGGATCTTCGCGGTAATGAAATGCAACTGTTTGGTTCGGCTGCGGCGACTTCCATGCTGACCATCGTGGGCATAGCAATTCTCGTATCTCCGGTAGCTGTGAAGACGTGGAGAGACTTTACCCGCAAGGTGATCTGATATGTCGAGCCAAGCTATGCAACAACCAAAATTGCTGGTTGTTTTTACCTGGGCGTTTTTGGTGATATGGCTGATTGCAGCCGCGTTTCCGTTTCTCTGGACGCTTTGGGGATCGTTCAAGGTCGAGTCGGACTTCTTTTCTAAATCTGATTGGAAAAACGCACTCTACGGTGTGAACACCATCGCGCAGACTGGTAGCCCGTTTATTCTCGATGCTTATCGCGGAACCTGGATAGAAGAAAGCTTCTGGTTAAATGCGATCAATACATTCCTTATCGTTATCTTTGTTATGCTCGTGTCGCTGACCTTCGGCACACTCGGTGGCTACGCACTAGCCCGGTCCGGCAAGAAATACGCGTTTGTGATATTGATGGCCGCTTTGATCTTTCGGGCCATGCCACACATAACGCTCGTATCCGGGTATTTGCTGCCTTTCTTCGAATGGGGAATATGGGGCACTCTGCCAACCACAGTCATTGTACTGGTCGCGATCAACCAACCCTTCACGTTATGGATGCTGCATTCATTCTTTCTCAGCATCCCCAAAGAACTTGATGAGAGTGCTATGGTCGACGGCTGCAGTCGCTTCAAAGCGTTCAGGCTGGTTATTATGCCAGTCATGTGGCCTGGTGTAGTCACAACAGCTTTGTTTTCGTTTCTTCTGGCTTATAACGATTTTGCGGTAACTGCCGTACTTTTGAGTCAGGACAATTTAACCATGGTGCCGCGTATCGCCAGCTTTTTAGGAACAAGTCAAACCGAAGGCAAGGTGATGTACGCGGTTGCGGCAGTTGTGTCTACCACGGTACCTCTGTTCCTGCTGGTTATGGTCTTTCAACGCAGAATTGTCAGTGGTCTCACAGCTGGTGCGGTTAAGGGTTGAATGTTAAGACATTTTCCAACTGGCAAACTCCGAGAATAATGTTAATCCGCCCAACAATGTACCGTACAGAGTAAGTGCGGATGGCTTAACGTGTCGTAGTTTTAGTAGATCTGTGCTCCTTACCCTTGCTTGCATTGGTGATCGGAGTTATTTTCAGGTGAATGAGTCGAGAAGAATACACTGCTTACCTACCAATACGCCTGATTATTGTATCGGTTGATTAAACCTCATTTCATTTGGCCGAAAACCCACTTATGTGGCTTTTCAAGACCTGACCCACTTGTGTGACCCCACTTGTGTGCTTAACCACTGTTATTAATTAACTCCTTACCATTATGGAGAAGACGGGAGCTCCAGGGGATCGGATTACGCAGGGCAAAATGCGCCATGCACGCGTTTTCTGCTTCTTCCATTAACTCACGTATGCGTTCTTCCGGTTCGTCACTCTCGATTAATACGTGTGTTTCAATGTGTTCTGTCTTGCCCTCTGTCATATGACCAAGTTGTCGCATGTTTGAAAGGTTGGTCTGGAATCCAACCTTTTGCTCCAATTTCATAGACTTGATACTAATTTTGCGAGCAGTGTAGATATCGGTCAAGTGAGTCATCAGACAAAAACCAATTCCTGCGCAAAGGTAGGCGAGCGGCGGTGGTGCTGTATCGTCCCCAATGGGGATCTGTTCATCACAGTAGAGCTTAACGGGAGAAAACCCTGGGATATTTACTTGAACCACACCGGTTTTCTTTTTGTTTTTCTGTGGCTTCTGCCGTCACGGTGATCTCGAAGCTCAATGGCTCTGGTGGAGCAGCCTTTTTAAATGGTGTTGGTTCGAACTGAGTTGGCTCAGGTAATTTCTCATTCAACTCGCCAACGTGAAAAAACTTATCAGTCATTTGAAATCCTCAAGATTATACAATTTCAGAAAGCCACAGAGACACAGGCAAATCTGGCATTACCCGTACGATTAAGCCTGGTAGCTTTGCGACGATCACCCCGCGAAGTGATGTGGTAAAGCGATCCCTCGAATTCGAATCGAAGTGGTCTTGTCATCATGCCTAGCAGTCTGTTGCCAGTCATAGGCAGTCTATAACCCCCGTTAAATCAGGTCAAATTATCGCAAAAATGGGTGTCACACGCAAAAATGGGTGTCAGGTCTTTGATTTTTATTTGCAAACAATGATGCTAACCGTCGAAATGTAAAGATTGAAAATAGTTGTGCAAGCACCGTTCGCACAAATTCGTCTTGTGGCCAGGCTTCTGCAAACGCCCTTATGTACTTAAGATTGCGCGGTGAAAAGCCTTTCATATTCGGAAAGTCTGCACGTAAATCCTGCGCTAAACGCTCCGAAATGTTCGCCTAACTATTTCATCAATTTTTTTGCAATGCTGGCGTCTACTTTGAACTGCATCATGACAATGTGGCGTAAAGATGTCGTTTCGCTCATAGTAGCTTCCGTGACTACAGGTTAGTTCGTTGTCCAGTTTGAGAAGACTCCGCCATAGCTTCGATAATAACTATGGTCTCTTTCGCTTGAACCGGCTCCGAGTTCAATCCGGCGATTACCCTGCCCCATTCTCACGTGGAAGCAAGTGGATATTGCGCGATTTACTTCGCGATTTTGTTCATCATGCGCATACTTGCTTCATTACTGGATTACAGCTATCCGCCTCTAACCTGCCCAAGCTGAATGTACTTCCACGGTGAAGGAAATTCACCCACGGGTACTTCAATCAGGTTTGGGCCGTTATTGGCGATGGCTTTGACGAGCTCTCGTTCAAGCTCCTCAGGTGACTGTGCCCGAGCGGCCGTTACCCCAAAACTATTTGCCAATGCGACAAAGTCCGGGCTCGTTAAATCGGAAGCTATATAACGTCCATCAAATTCATCGCGTTGTATGCCACGCACGTTGCCAAAGGCGTTGTCATTCATTACCACGATATTGACTGGAATCTTGTGATGAACCGCTGTCGCAAGCTCAGTGATGCTGAACAGGGCTCCACCATCGCCTGTAATTGATACCACAGGCACATCACGACGCGCATGTGCAGCACCAATGGCTGTGGCAATGCCCCACCCGAGAGTACCTTGATAACCTGTTGACAGAAAAGTTCGTGGCTGGAAAGAAGGAAAGGCGAAGCGCGAAACAAATCCTATCTGTGTTAGCTCATCAACAAACAATCCGTTTGGCGGCAGCGCGTTACGAATTGCTGATAACCAGCTGAGCTGCGGGGCAAGATCGCCAGCAATTTTGACCATAGTCTCTTGCTTTACGCGCACAATCTGCTCACGCCACTCGCGGCGGCTCGGTTGATCTTGCAAGGCATTCTGCAAGGCCGGTAACGCGACAGCAAGATCTGCATGTATAGCAACATTGGCCGGTGGAGATTTGGTCAATTGATCATCATCAATATCGATGTGAATGACCTTGATCTTTTCGTCGAGGCCCCATTGATTTTTTTGTGCAAAAAGTCGCGTACCAAGACCAATCACCAAATCGCAATCTGGCCAGAGTGCATGACCGGCCGGCATATTGAGATGTAAAGCATCGTCGCTGGGCATCACCCCATGCCCAGTCCGGAATGCAATGGTTCCAGCACCAATCAATCGCGCCAGCTCTCGAACTTGTTTTGCATGTGCTTGTGCTCCACTACCAACAACGACTAACGGTCGCTGCGACGTTTCAATCAAACGAGCAGCTGCAGCAATGCATTCCGAATCAAATTGCAAAGAAGGGTGTTCATTGACTGATAGGGTCGCGCTGTCGTAGTCGCATTCCTGTAACCACATATCAACCGGCACCTCTACAGCCACAGGTCTAGATCGCCCGGTTTGCATTTCGGACCAAGCAGTTAGCATTTGCTCAGGTGCAACAGATGCACTGCTTATACGATCGGCATGTTTGGTTAGCTTCGACAGGATTTCGAGCTGCCCATCTATCTCGTGCAATAACCCCAGCCCTTTGCCGATTGCTCTCGATGGTATCTGACCAATAACACCCAATAGGGGTGCGTTGAGTGCATAGGCTGTGCACAGTGCGGCCGAACCATTAAGAAGACCAGGACCGGGAACCAGGCTAAACGCCTGTTGACGCCCTGTCGCCAGCGCAGCACCCAGTGCCATATAAACAGCCCCCTGCTCATGTCGAGCCTGTAAAGGGTTTAATTCGTTTTGTCGATCATAAATTGCATTAAATAAATGATCGTTTTGAACACCAGGCACACAGTAAAGCGTGTCTATCCCATTTGAGATTAATGAATCAACGACCAAGTTAGCGATGTTTTTTTTCAACAAGTACGACTCCTTCTGTTCGATCCGCTCCATCCGTCCTCTACTTTATTTTATAAAAGCGAGCTTGACTGTTTAACGCGGATTATTTGAAATTTAACGAATTTTATATAGGTGATGATTGATGCACTTCGGCAATAGCCTCGGCTACCCTATCGATCTGTGAAGTTTGTAATCCAGCCACATTGATACGCCCTCCTTGAACCACATAGATAGCATGCTCTTCACGGAGCCTGTCAATTTGAACGTTCGTGAGAGGGAGCAATGAAAACATACCTCTGTGATCAACCAGGAAATCAAACTCAGTGGTATTGGTTGCACGTTTAAGAGCGGCTGCGAGTGCTGATCGTAAATTCCTCACCCGCTCAGACATAACTTCCAGTTCTTCAATCCACTGTAATTGCTTTTCAGTATCAGCAAGAATATGGCGTACCACTGCAGCGGCGTGATCGGTGGGCATCGCATGCGTGACATTGGCGATTCTTCGCATCAATGACAGCGTTCGCTCTGCAGTGTCTGGACTCTTGGATACTACAGCGGCAATGCCTGCACGATCTCGATAAACGGAAAAGGTTTTCGAACAAGTCGATGCAATCATGAGTTCCGGTAGCGAACTAAAAAAATACCGGGCAGCATAGACATCTGCCTCTAGGTTTTCAGCAAAGCCCTGATAGGCAACATCCAACAAAGGCAGGAGTTCACGATTCAGACAGATATTAGCGACCCGCCGCCATTGCTCCGGTGTCAGGTCGGCACCAGTTGGATTATGACAACTTGCCTGAAGTAACACCACATCGCCGCAAGGTAACGATTCAAGACAAGTGCACAGCGCGTCGAAATTTATTGTGGCTGTTGCAGGGTCATAGTAAGGATACGAAGCGCTGTTCAGCCCAGCATGAGTAATGATTGGGATATGATTAGCCCAGCTAGGGTCAGATACCCAAACCGTTGTATCTGGATTAACCTTTTTTAGTAAATGACAGCACAAACTTAAGGCGCTTACACCTCCCGGTGTCTGGATAACGGAGACGCAGTCTTTGTTTACTTGTTTACCCAACACAAGATCTAACATTAGGCTGGAAAAAACCTGATCCCCCATGAGTCCAAGGTAAGATTTGGACTGCTGATTTTCGACCAACCAGTTTTCCGCTGATTTAACCGCCGCCATGACAGGTGTCACGCCATCATCGTTTTTGTAGACACCCAACCCTAGATCAATCTTCTCGAATCGTTGGTCAGCTTTAAACTGTGATGCCACTAGGTTTGCACCGAAGAGCGGCGTATGTTCTGTATTTTCAAACACGTATTTTTATTGCTCTTGAGTAGCGTGAGTCTGGCGTCTTGACAAAAAGAAGACCAGTGAGACAACCGACAATCCGAGAAGCGCAACTGCTACCGGAGAGTGGATGATTTGTGTGAGATCACCTCTAGTTAACGCTAGCATCTGTGAGATTGAAATTTCGAATCGCGGGCCAAGGAAAAACGCGATAATAAAAATGACAGATGAGTATCCGAAGCTACTTAGTAGATAACCAATACCTGCAAATACCAGCATGACGCCTACACCGAAAAGACCGCTTGTCGCCATAGAGACACCAACAAAGCACAGCAACAACGCTGCGGAAAATATGATTGATTCAGGCGCTGAGACAATCTTCACCCACAAACGAAGCCCTAACTGGCCCACCCAGAGATTGAGAAAATTGGCCATAAGCATAGCGCCAAACAATCCGTACACCAGCCGTCCTTGATTCTGAAATAGTAAAGGACCCGGTTGTAGACCATGGATCATGAAAGCACTGATAATTAAAGCTGCGCCCACACTGCCCGGAATTCCCAGTGTCAACAATGGAATCAGGTTTGCACCAACCACAGCCGAATTGGCAGACTCAGCTGCAGCGATACCCTGAATATTCCCTTTGCCGAAGCTTTGTGGAACTTTCGACGATGCCTTAGCCGTTGCGTATGAAATGAACGCCGCTGCAGTTGATCCGATACCGGGTAAAGCGCCGAGAATTGTACCGATAGCGGCACCGCGCAACAGAGTGTATCGGCAGGACCAGTACTCAGCCCAAGTCACGCGTGAGTCATTGGGTACTCCTGTATTTTTAATTTGCATAGCCGATTTTGTCTGACCATTGGTTTCTGCCATTCGTCGCAGAATCTCAGCAATCGCCAACGTGCCAATAGCGACTGAGGCCAGCGGCAAACCGTCATATAGATCCCACATACCAAAGATAAGTCGCGGTGTGTAATTCTCCGGATCTGTTCCAACCGATGCGCATAACAGTCCTAATGCAGCGGCAATAACACCTTTGATAAGTGAATCTCCAACCAAACCCGCAATCACTGAGAACGCAAATATCATTAACGCAACAATTTCAATCGGTCCCATGCGCAAGGCTAGAATAGCCAACGGTGCAGACACGGTAATAAGTACAATATCGCTGAAGGTGTCACCGGTTACGGACGAGAAAAGTGCCATCTTGGTAGCCTTTAATGGCTTACCCTGTTTAGCAAGAGGATATCCATCAAGTGCTGTAGCAGCTGCATCTGGCGTACCGGGTGTATTCATCAATACTGCTGGTATTGCACCACCGACCAAACCACCTTTGTTAACGCCAACCAAAAAAGCGATAGCCGGTAATGGGTCAAGGCCGAAGGTAAATGGAATGGCAATGGCCATCGCCATGACAGGCCCAATGCCAGGCACAGCACCGACCAACTGCCCGACGACAACACCAAATAAAACGAAAAACAAATTGGTGATTGAAAATGCATCACCAAAACCTGCAAGGATTGTCGCTGGATCAACCATAAATTACGGCACCCCTCATGGTAATCCTCGATCGAGTACCTGAGTTACCAGCACCCAGATCAGTGATGGCATTCCGATAACACCGACAAAGATCCAAAGTGGCCTTCGTTCGCCGATCATTAGCATGATCAGCAAAGCCAAAAAGGGAGCAACATAGATAAATCCAAACTGCGTCATCGCATAAGTAGCCGAACCCAGAATCGCGATGTAAATTGCAGCTGCTAAGAAATACTTGGATGATTGCGTTTGATGCGTCGTGGGTTTCAGCATCAGTAATAGCCCACAAACAGCGATCACGATGGATACCGCGTTGGGAATAGTATTAGGGTGAATGTTTCCGCCCTCAACATTTTCGACAAATGTCGGGATAATCAGAAAATACAAGGCCAAGCCAAGAAATAAAAAAAATCCACCTGATGCCCGATCCGCAGAAACGCTCATGTCGGCTGCCCTTTTTGAATTGCCCCACCAAACGCATTGGTGGGGCAAGTTCTTATTTCTGGAAAAGAACCTTCACATTGTCCAATCCATCGACCAACATGTTTTTAGTGCCTTCGGGTCCGAGATTCAGTGGACTGCCTTTGGTTGCGTTTTCTACAATCTCTGCCATCTCTGGAGACTTCATTGCAGCATCAATGGCGTTGGCTATAGCGGCCACGGCTTCGGGTGCAGTGCCCTTTTTAGTGGCTAGAAAAAAGTAGGGATCAAGGTAAGCGTTGATTCCGGATTCAATAAACGTCATTGTGTCAGTTGAGTAACTTAAGCGTTCCTCGTTACCCCCAGCAATAACTTTCATGTCCCCTGATTCGAGATAAGGCAGATGCTCCCCTGATCCAAAACCTGCCATGACTTGACCGCCAAGAATGAACTGCATGGTTTCAGCACCGCCTTTAGTGGTCACCATGCTGAACTCTGCACCCGATTCACGGGCAGCAACTTCCATAAGCAATTTTTGCGGCGGCGCGCCAAACGCTATCGGTGTACCGCCATTGGCCTTGGCGTGTTCAATTAACCCTTTTAAATCATCAAAGGGCGCATCTTTGCTTGCCACCAGGGCCAGCTCCGCTTTGGAAATAGTTCCGAGATAATCGAAGCTATCAAGATCAAAAGGTAGCTCGTCACCTCGATTTACAAGGTTAACCAGGATGGGCATATTAACGCCTAAGCCAATGACATTTCCCTTTGCGGGCATCTGAGATATACCCGTAAACATGGCCACGCCACCTCCGCCGGTCTTGTTCTCTGCAACGATATTCCAGCCAGTCTGCTCCTCCATCACCTTGGCAAGTACGCGCCCCATAACGTCGGTGGAGCCCCCTGCCCCAAACCCAATTTGTAACTTCAAGTCGCCGCTTGGCTCCCAATCTGCGCTAAACGACGGACTTGCCATAACAATCAGCGCACTCGTTACGAGCCCAAGAACTTTAGTTTTTAAAGTCATGCAATTTTCTCCAGATGGTCTGTTGATGATGGGCCTGACGGTTGGCCCACATGATTTTGCCGATAGGTTCCGACTTGTTTTGCTGCCATGCCGATTCTTTCGCACATTGACAGAAACTGAATCTGTTCATCTGGATTGAGCGCATCGTCCATTGCGTCAGTCAGGCGTGTTACCAGAGGCAACAAGGTATGGTGTTTTTCGTATCCGAGCTCAGTCAGACAAAATAGCTTTTCACGCTTATCTTTTGGGTTAGCTTTCGAGTGAATTAAGCCACGTGTTTCCATTTCTCGCAGTACTCGACTGAGCTGCGCCTGCTCCGTTCTACTGAATTCAACCAGTTCTCGCTGAGTTGCATCAGACACTATCGATAAACCCATTAGTACACGCCAGGTGACTAAACCAACCGTCTCATCACTCGATACAACACGCGTCACAGCCGTTTTCAAGCCCCGCGATAGCCGAAATACTGCAACCGCAAGAACGCTTGCACCACTTGGCACATCTTCAAGCTTCATCCCTTTCAATCGTTGACCGGACTGTTTCAAAGCGCCTCCTTTAATCGGGTGCAGAAAAAGCGGGTAGGCAATAAAGTATGCCCCGAGCATTGAACGCTTATTGCATAGTAATATGACATGTCATGTAATGCAAAAGAATTTCTCCTGCTAAGGCGATTTGATGTTTGCGCAGCATTTTTACTGAAACAGTTTCTACACATTCCGGTACTTGCACACTCTGGGTTAAAGCCGGCCATCAGCTAGCGTTTAAATACATCACCCCTCAAGCATTTCCCATACTTGTTGCCCGAACAATTCCCTCGCGCAACTTTGCAATCAAGTCATCAATCTGCTTTTTTGTGATCGTTAACGGTGGAGAAATAACACACATGTTGTAAATAGGCCTGACCAACAGACCTAACTCCTGGCAGATCGCATCCACCTTTAAGGCAAACTCCATGTCGCGCTCTTCATCAGGGTTGCTAGCGTCAAGTTCGCAATCCACACCCGCCATGAGTCCTATCACCCGTGTCTCTGTAACCACCGGTAAATCCGCTAACGAGTGGACGGCTTTGGCAAAATAAGGGGCGATATCACGAACACGCTCAAGTAGATTTTCGTTTTCAATGATGTCGAGGTTTGCCATCGCAGCAGCCGCTGACACTGGGTGCCCCGAATAGGTGAAGCCACTGGTGAATCCTCGATAACCATTACTTTTCGCGGTTATCTCCTCCATTAATCGATCAGCGATGAACAGAGCCCCCATCGGTATATATCCTGATGTAAGTCCTTTAGCCGTAGTGATCATATCTGGAACAACGTCGAATACCTCTTCGGACGCAAAGTAGTGACCTAACCGGCCAAAGGAAGTGACAACTTCATCTGCAATAAACAGAACATCGTGTTTTTTGCAGATCTCGTGGCACCGTTTGTAATAACCTTCGGGCGGGATAATCACACCTCCGGAGGCCAAGACTGGTTCAGCGATAAACGCCCCGACCTTGACAGCGCCTATTTCCAGGATTTTGCTTTCAAGCTCGGCAACCTTCTCATCACAAAAGGCTTGCACTGACACACCCTCTGCCCGGTACTTGGGTGCTGGATTGGAGACGAAATGGATCTGATCTCCCAGCATGTCCATATTCTCTTTTTCACTCATCTTTCCCGAGCAACTGGCGCTAAGGAAAGTACTGCCGTGGTAGCCGGCAGCACGCGCGATGATATGTTTTTTATCGGGTCTTCCAAGGCAGTTGTTGTAGAAAAACACGAAACGAATAGCCGAATCCACAGCGGTTGAACCACCCGTGGTAAAAAATACGTTATTCAAATCACCTGGGGTCAGGGCTGCGAGTCGCTCCGACAATTGCGTGGTAATCGGGGCCGACATTGTCCAGGGAGAAAAATAGCTTAGCTTGCGCATTTGCTGACTCACCGCTTCGATGATTTCCTCACGGCCATGGCCCACGTTGACACACCACATACCACCCGGCCCATCGATAAGCTCGTTTCCTTCAGTGTCAGTGACAAAAATTCCGTCACTGCCACTAAGCGCGGTCCACTCTTCCTGCCCCACCTTCGTCACGTCCTGCCACGGCCGAAGGAAGTTGCGATCAACGTTAGGCTGGCTGGATTTAGGTGACGATGATTGAGTCATGATGAGCGCCTTAACGAGTGGGTGCCACACACAGTGCGGCGGGTTGACTCGAGTTTAACTCAAAATATTATAGTCAAGTATTAATTTGTACTCAGCTATAAATAATGCGATAGTAGTATGGTGATTTTCCAGAGATCAAGTTTTTGGGCCTGAGAGAGAAGCAGAGGACAGGACGAACGACGCGCATCCTTGATGCGGCGACCGTATTGTTTCTTGAAAAGGGCTTTGAGCACGTTAAAGCAGAAGAAATCGCGGAAATTGCAGAGGTCTCTGTCGGCACGCTGTACAACTACTTTGGCAGTAAGAACGAAATTCTCCTGACACTGACGGCGCTGGAGAACGAACTTATCGAAGCTCTGGGTGCTGACTATCAGCCCGATTTCAAAGCACCGGCTGCGGACATTTTGTGTAATCTGCTAAACGTGTACTTTGACCCAAAGAACAGCATGCTCGACAAAGCGTTGTGGCGAATGGGATACGCCTTGTCTTTAACGCATGTCTCATCAGATGCGGCACGCAGGTACCTCCGATCAGACGCAATACTCAGTCAGCAAATGGTTAACTTAACCCTTAAATTGCAACACAAAAGTTTACTGCGCATGGATGTCAACTCCCAAATCTTTGGAGCAGCCTTGTTCAATAACGCCAATATGCTTTTTTTCGAATTTACCCGCTCGGAAAACAAGACTTATCAGGATATACGACAAGAGATATCTGACATGACGCGCTCTCTAGTGTCTCTAGCGCATCTTCCAAAGCAGACTAGCTGATGTTTAGGGTACAAGAGTGAACGAAAGCACAGCACGCGGTTTATCGCAAATCAGCATACCGTTCTTGTTCACTATGCTGCTATTAGCAGCGCCATTAGTTCTATTGTGCGCTATGAGTTTTTGGACTCAAAATTTCCTTACCATTGACCACACGTTATCTCTTGCCAACTACAAGCAAGCTTGGTCTGAACCTATTTATCAGACCTTAATGCTTCGATCATTGAAGATTTCCATGATCGTGACAGCACTGACTATTTTGCTGGCTTATCCGGCAGCGTATTACATGTCCTTTGTGGTGCCCAATAGTCGAAAAGCGATGTGGGTGTTTCTGATCACCATTCCATTTTGGACCAGCTACCTTATGCGAATCTATTTGTGGAAAGTGATTCTGGGCTATAACGGTGTGGTCAATGGAAGCCTGATGAATGTCGGCGTCATTGCTGAGCCATTGGAGTTCATTCTCTATAATCAACTAGCCGTTGTTGTCACGCTGAGTCACGCATGGTTGCCATTTGCAGTTTTACCCATATTTGTCGCAATGGAAAAAATTGATCGCTCATATTTAGAAGCAGCTCAAGATCTGGGAGATTCAGCGTTCTGGAGCTTTCTACGAGTTACCCTACCACTGTCGATGCCGGGTGTGATTGCGGCAACACTAATCGTCTTTGTACCTACCATTGGCGATTACGTAACGCCTAAACTGGTTGGCGGACCAGACGGGTTAATGATTGCCAACATGATCGAACTACAATTCAAGAAAGCTAACAATGCGCCCCTTGGCGCAGCTTTAGCCTTATCCGCAATGCTGTTGGTCACGGCGGTGGCCGCTATTTTCGTCTGGTTAAATCGGCGTCACCTATTAACGACAGGGCGAACATAGTGAGTAGCGTGCTTCGCCTTTACATATTAGTATTTATTTTATTTTTGTATGCACCTACTCTATTGCTGCCGCTGTTTGCGTTTAACGACAGCACAATTATCGCATTTCCGTTGTCGGGCTTTACCTTTAAATGGTTTGGGGTTTTATGGCAAGAGGCGGGACTGCAATCAGCCGTTACGAACAGTATGATTATTGCCACGGCAAGTTCAATATTGGCCACAACGCTTGCCATGCTAGCCTCCTCTGCGTCCGTCAGGCACACCTTTCCGGGCAAGGCTCCGATGATGGGCTTCATCATGGTGCCTATGTTTCTGCCAGAAATTATTGTAGGAGTATCACTCTTAACGATGCTTGTTTTAGCTGGCATGCCGCTATCGATATACACAATTATATTAGGGCACACACTGATCTGCGTACCATTTTGCATTGCCATATTGCGCTCGTCATTTCAGCACCTTGACCCAAGTATGGAAGAGGCTTCACTTGACTTAGGTGAAACACGTGCAACGACGTTCAGGCGCATAACATTACCGCTGATTGTTCCAGGTGTTATATCTAGTTTGCTTATCGCTTTTACGATCTCCTTAGATGAATTCGTCATTGCTTTTTTCTTATCGGGTACAGAACCAACCCTGCCCGTTTATATCTGGTCACAGCTTCGTTTTCCTAAAAAAATTCCTAGTATCATGGCGCTCGGCACGGTGTTATTGGTTGTGTCAGTTTGTCTTTTAAGCCTGTCGGAAGTTATAAGGCGCAGAAATGCGCGGCGATTGGGTCTTGACCATAAGCCCGGGGTTTAGTTGCCATGATTGAACTTGAGAATATTCAAAAGTACTACGGGCAATATCATGCACTTCGCGATGTTTTTTGCCACATAGCGGAAGGCGAGTTCTTCTCTTTGCTCGGCCCATCAGGCAGTGGCAAGACAACCTTGCTACGTACTATTGCAGGATTTGAGCATCCTGACTCCGGTGATGTAAAGATTGATGGGCAATCGATGGCCAAGGTGCCACCGAACAAGCGACCCACCAATATGGTGTTCCAAAGCTACGCTATATTTCCGCATATGAACGTGGCAGAAAATGTTGCCTATGGCCTGCGCTCACGCCGTCTGAATAAAACAGACACCAAGAGGCTTGTTCGTGAAACCTTGGCTAAGGTTGATCTGGTAGGGTACGAAGATCGTGCCGCACATGCTATGTCCGGCGGACAACGCCAACGAGTTGCACTGGCGCGTGCATTAATTTTAAAACCAAAAGTATTACTGCTCGATGAACCTCTATCAGCACTTGATCGCAAGCTGCGCGAAGAAATGCAATCTGAGTTAAGACGCTTGCAACGCAATTTGGGAATTACCTTCGTGCTGGTCACTCACGATCAGGAAGAAGCGCTGACCATGTCGGATCGTGTCGCGGTCATGTTCGAAGGTCGAATTGCGCAGATTGATTCACCCGAAACTTTGTATCGCCAACCGGCAACCAGACCTGTTGCCGAATTCTTTGGCTCGATGAACGTGTTGTTCGCTGAAGTACTTGCACAATCAACAAAGGATGCGACTGTTAATGTTGAAGGCTTGGGCAACATCAGTATACCTGCAGACCAGATTCCGACAATAGCTGCTGGTGCAGCACTTTGCGCAGGCGTGCGACCAGAGTTAATGACAATACTGGACCAGGGTGATACCACAGCTGAAAAGCAAACCGAAGCAGTTATAACTGAAGTCGAGTATCGCGGCGAGCTAACGTACTACGATATAAAGTTTCCAGGAACCCAGCAGCCTGTCTGCGTGTCGATGCGCAACACAACAACCCGAAGAATAAAACAGGTCGGAGACACCGTCCGCATTGGATGGGGTCGTGATTCAGTCGTTCTTTTAGCAGATCAATAACACACCATTCACGTTTTTATAGGAGACATAAATGAAATCAACACTACTGGCAGCTGCCATCACCATTGTTCTGGTACCGACAATTGCACAAGCAGAGAATCTAACCATTCTTGAATGGTCAGGCTACGACGACCCAGGATTTTTTGGTGCTTATGTTGAAAAGCACGGTGGGAATCCAGAATATTCATTTTTTGGCGAGGAAGAGGAAGCTTTTCAAAAACTTCGCTCTGGCTTTCGTGTTGATGTAGCACATCCCTGCTCTCAGTCCGTTTCCAAATGGCACCAGGCTGGATTGATTGAACCCATAGATACATCCCGAATCGAACGATGGGACGATGTCAACGAAGTAAAGGAAACGTTTAAGTTCGACGACGCCTATTACTTCCTACCCACCGACTGGGGCACAACGGCCGTAACCTACCGAACTGATGAAGTCGATGCGTCCGAAGTAGACAGCCTTCAAGTGTTCGCGAACCCAAAGTATGAAGGCCGCATGTCCCTGCCTGATAATGTTGATGATATTTACGCCCTCGCCTATCTCGCCACTGGAGTTACCGACTGGACAAAGGCAACACAAGATGACTTCGAAAAAGCATCTGCCTGGTTACGTAAAGCCCATCCAAATGTTCGCACCTACTGGGCAGACGGTGCTGAACTGGCGCAACTACTGACCACAGGTGAAGTACTGATTGCCTGGGCGTGGAACGAGACACCAACCACACTTATTGCTAATGATATTCCCGTCGCCAGTAATCGCAATGCAAAGGAAGGCTCATCATCCTGGTATTGCGGATATGTCAATGTTGTAGATGGTCCCAACTCAGAGAACCTGCTCTATGACTACTTCAACGCGTGGATGGAACCTGAATCATCCGCCTATATTGTAGAAGCGTGGGGCTATGGTGGTGGCAACCAAACGGCCATGTCAGCACTAGGTCAAGAGGCCCTGGATGGAGTTGGTCTCGGCAGTACTACCACGCCAATATTAGCGCAAGCGCCCATGGACATATTGCTTCGCGAGAAAATGGTCGCCGAATTCGAAAAGATTAAAGCTGGGTTTTAATGTTGTTTTAATGTTGGTTTGAGGCCCTCTTTTGGGCCTCAGCCGGAGACTGGACTGCGACACACAAGCATCAGTAAATTGTTCGACCCGGTAGTAAGCGCAACGGCTACTTTGACTTTGGCCTTACCGAAACAGGGGCTGCGCCAACTTGACGCGCTTAAACACGTTGGCGAACTTTATTTGGTAGACATTTCGTGGCGGCGTTCCCAGTGGAGGCGCTCCATTTACCAAAGATATCGTCTATTTGGATGGCCTGATTAGAGTGCACAACTTTTTACGAACCTTGGTCTCACAAGGCAGACCTGACTGCCTGCCTCTGTTGTTCTGCGGCAAGCCTGATCTAGAAGATATACCGGTACTTGCCGAGCTATCACAAGCTGGACTTTGTCAGCGCCCAAAATATTTACCCGCCTGGGCCAGCGACATGCGATTTCTATTGAGCTACCTGGCATATTCCGCTTTCATGAACACAACCGACTTAAAAGCCGTTGGCACACATTACGAAAAGTTGCTTCGTAACGTACCGCTTGTGGTAATCAATAACCAATGAATTTTAAGCAATGAAAATGGTTGCAGCTCTACTCCGTCTCCTTAGTTTTAATGCGACTTCTACCTCCAGTCTCTACTTTTATTCGTAATCTACTCCATGTCTCTATTTTTACTAATACGAAGCGTATCGAGTTTTACTAGGAATATTCTTGCTGGCTATATGAATCAACGGGTTATGAAAGCAGATTGTCCTGAGTTTCATTAGGAATCACACTTTTAACGCTTTTTATGGCTGTTTTTAACACTCAAATGCGACCTCTAGACATGGAGCTTTTCGACCAATAAATTGTGATTCCTAGTGAAACTAAGGACGTTTCGGGAGCAATAATAAGGACTCCTTGATTGATACTCAGGACCCTAGTTAGATGGCGTAATAAAACACGGGAATTGGAGGCGAAAACGAATGTGTAAACCAGGACTTGGGGGCGACAATCTGTAGCGACAAAATGTTGGAGACCAGCAGTGAACTTCAATTCAGTGGATGATTTTGGTTACCACTGAAAAGAGCCAAGGTTATTCATAAAGTACAACATCAGAACTAGATTGAATTGTTAACGCAAGACGAGTATTTTATTTCAATATTTCAACAATAAAAACACGTTATTTATTGACTTAAAACACGCCGCAATTTGAACCACTATTTGCCTACTATATTGTTCTATTTAATTCGCCAATTTGTTCCAAATTAACTTCATAATCTAACGCAATAAAGTCCACTAATTTGACCGTATTTAGATGTCTAAATTTGATCTATCTAGAGCACTTTTGACCACCCGATATAGCTTTGTCTCGAACCCGTTTCCGGAACGTGTCAACCTCATATGGACAGTTTGTTTAGTAGTTAACGTATATTTGCTTTGTAACCAGCAGCACTCAGCGTGGGAAAGTTCACCGCGTCAACAACACCATCTGCAATATCTTCAGCGCTGATTGGATT